>Ga0134102_1002638_pt1 | contig 11438 bp, 10 predicted proteins | sample 13_3_2metaG_FD_94447 | JGI IMG/M metagenome (GOLD analysis project Ga0134102, IMG submission 94447) | Switchgrass degrading microbial communities from high solid loading bioreactors in New Hampshire, USA - 13_49_3.3_201_A3 metaG | ecosystem: Engineered > Bioreactor > Semi-continuous > Anaerobic...
TCGCGGGACGCGATGAACATCGAGGGGCTCGGCGAGGCGCTGGTGCAGGCCCTGCTGGACAAGGGGCTCATCGCAGATGCGGCCGACCTCTACCGTCTGCACGAACGGCGGGAGGAGCTGCTGGGGCTGGAGCGCATGGGCGAGAAGTCGGTGGAGAACCTGCTGGCGGCCATCGACGCCACGCGCCAGAACCCCCTGCACCGGCTGATCTTCGCACTGGGCATCCGCCACGTGGGCGAGCGGGCAGCCCGCCTGCTGGCCGACCACTTCGGCTCCATGGAGGCCATCGAGAAGGCCAGCCTCGATGAGCTGCTCGCGATCCCCGGCCTCGGCCCGAAGATTGCCGAGTCGGTCCAGGCTTTCTTCGCCTCGCCCCGCTCGCACCAGCTCCTGGCGAAGCTGCGGGCGGCCGGGGTGAACATGGTGGGCGAGCGGAAGACGGGGCCCGCCGAGGGGCCGCTCGCCGGCATGACCGTGGTGGTCACCGGCACGCTCAGCCGCTGGGGCCGCAAGGAGATCGAGGAGCTCATCCGGCAGCTGGGCGGAAAGGCCGCCGGGTCCGTGAGCAAGAAGACCAGCTTCGTCCTGGCCGGGGAGTCGCCGGGGTCGAAGCTCGCGAAGGCCCAGGAACTGGGCATCCCTGTGCTGACCGAGGAGGAGTTCTACAACCGTTACGTGCAGGAATAAACGGCACCGCGCGGCCCCGCCGCGCGGTGTCTTTTTTATGTTTGGATCCTACTTACTGTTTGTGTTATCCTGTAAGGAAAACCCCCGCTGGCCGGGAGCCGGCAGCCTGGCAGCCATGTCATAATGGCGTGATTCGCTTGAGAAGGAGAAGGGCGCTCCCTAAGCGAAAAAAACGAAACCGAACTGCATCTGTTCGCGTCACATGAACACAAACGATTGTCAGGCAGTGCCGTGACCGGTCCGCCTCAAAGAGGAGTGAGCCTGTGAGCGAGAAGCTTGTCGAAGTTCGAAACCTGCACACCCACTACTTCACGGAAGACGGCGTGGTAAAGGCCGTTGACGGGGTTGACCTGTACATCAAGCGGGGCGAGACGCTTGGCGTAGTGGGCGAGTCCGGGTGCGGTAAGAGCGTCACCTCTCTCTCCATTATGCGGCTCATTCCCAGCCCGCCGGGCAAGATCGTCGCCGGGGAGATCCTTTTCGAGGGAGAGGACCTGCTCAAGAAGTCTGAGGCCGAGATGCGGAAGATCCGGGGCAACGAGATCTCGATGATCTTCCAGGAGCCGATGACGTCGCTGAACCCGGTCTACACCATCGGCGATCAGATCGCGGAGGCCATCGAGCTGCACCAGGGTCTGTCGCATAAGGAAGCGCTGGAGAAGGCCGTGGAGATGCTGCGCCTGGTGGGCATCCCGCTGCCCGAGCAGCGGATTAAGGAGTATCCGCACCAGCTCTCGGGCGGGATGCGCCAGCGCGTGATGATCGCCATGGCGCTCTCCTGCAACCCGAAGCTCTTGATCGCGGACGAGCCCACCACGGCGCTGGACGTGACGATTCAGGCCCAGATCCTCGAGCTGATGAAGAAGCTCAAGCATGAGCTGGGCATGGCCATCATGCTGATCACGCACGACCTCGGCGTCGTGGCCGAGATGTGCGAGCGGGTCGTCGTCATGTACGCCGGCAAGGTGGTGGAGGAAGCCGACGCCGTCTCGCTGTTCCAGAACCCGGTGCACCCCTACACCGAAGGGCTGCTCAAGTCGGTCCCGCGCCTCGATCAGGAAGTGGAGAAGCTCCACGTGATCGAGGGTGCGGTGCCCAACCCGCTCAACCTGCCTCCCGGCTGCCGGTTTGCCCCCCGCTGCCCGCTGGCGACGGACCGGTGCCGCGCCGAGCAGCCCACCCTTAAGCAGGTTGCGCCCGGGCGCTTTGTCGCCTGCTTCCTCGCCGAAGAGCGGCTCGCGAAGGGGGTTACGGCCTGATGAGCACAGCGGTCAGCACGCAGACGCAGCGCGACGTCCTGGTAGACGTCAGGAACCTGAAGAAGTACTTCCCGGTGTCGGGCGGCGGCATCATCGCCCGCACCGTGGGCTACGTGAAGGCCGTGGACGGCGTCTCCTTCCAGATCCGCCGGGGCGAGACCCTCGGGCTGGTGGGCGAGTCGGGCTGCGGCAAGACGACGCTCGGCAAGGTCCTCCTGCGCCTGCAGGAGCCCACCGCCGGCGAGGTCTTCTTCGAGGGCAAGAACATCTACAAGCTGGACCGGGAGCAGATGCGCAAGCTCCGCCGGGAGATGCAGATCATCTTCCAGGACCCCTACGCCTCGCTGAACCCCCGTATGACGGTGGGCGACATCATCGGCGAGCCGCTGGAGATCCACGGTGTGGCCAGGGGCCCCGCCAAGACCAAGAAGGTCCAGGAGCTGCTGGAGGTGGTGGGCCTGGCCTCCTTCCACGCCCGCCGCTACCCCCACGAGTTCTCGGGCGGCCAGCGCCAGCGCATCGGCATCGCCCGGGCCCTGGCCCTCAACCCGAAGCTGATCGTCTGCGATGAGCCGGTGTCGGCCCTGGACGTGTCGATTCAGTCGCAGGTGCTCAACCTGCTGGAGGACCTGCAGAAGGAGTTCGGGCTGACCTACCTGTTCATCGCGCACGGCCTCGCGGTGGTGAAGCACGTCTCCGACCGGGTGGGCGTGATGTACCTGGGCAAGATGGTGGAAATCTCGCCGGCCAACGAGCTCTACGCCAACCCGCTGCACCCGTACACTGAGGCGCTGATGTCCGCCATCCCGATCCCCGACCCGACCCTGAAGCGGGAGCGCATCGTGCTGGAGGGAGACGTGCCCTCGCCGGTCAACCCGCCGTCCGGCTGCCGGTTCCACACGCGTTGCCGTTACCAGCCGCAGGTGGGCGACATCTGCAAGGAGCAGGAACCGCCGCTGGTGAACGTGGGCGGCGACCACTGGGTCGCCTGCCACATGCGCACGAGCGCCTAGACTGTGAGGCCCCGCTCTCCCGAAGGTGGAGGGCGGGGCTCTTGCGTGCCGGCACGAAGATACTCCCATGGGGGATACTACCGCCGGTGAAGGCCAGGGGCGGCAGCGCAGCCTCAGTATTCCTCCACGACGCACAGGCAGTGCCCGTGCTGATTGGAGCCGAGGGCGACGAAGCGGCCCCACTGGGCGCCGGCCTCGGTCAGGCCGTGATTGGCTTCCTGCTCCAACCCGCTGTGCCGCCTGTGGAAGAAGACGTGGCCGCGGTAGTAGTGCCTTTCCCCGCCATCCTCGTACAGGAGGACCAGACAGTGGCCCAAGTCGTTGGAGTCCATGCTGATGCCGGTGATGGTGACCGTGCCTGAAACCTGCTCCAGCCACTGGTTGAGCTGCTCTTCCAGCGACCGGTGCGAATGGCTGAACAACACTTTGACCGCCGTCTGGGCCATCGGACTGCCTCCTTTTGCTTGTGGCTTCCTTTCCTGAGACGGCAGCGTGCCGGAGATTGGTTCAGGTACTGCGACCGGTTTCCAGCAAAGTTGCCGGACGGCCTTCGCTTATGATAGAATCAGGTAGTTGCGCACGGGCGTGCCCGCGGGAGCTCTCCCATATTATGGATGGTGGTGATGGACCATGGCGCTGACGATAAGCGAGGTTGAGCACGTGGCTCGCCTGGCTCGGTTGAGCCTTTCCGAGGAAGAGAAGGCGTCCATGACGGCCCAGCTGAGCCGCATTCTGGAGCATGTCGCGCGCATGAACCAGCTGGATGTGGCCGGCGTGCCACCCACATACCACGTGACGCCGCTTCAGAACGTCCTCCGGCCGGACAAGCCCCAGCCGTCCCTGGCACGGGAAACGGTTCTGGCGCAGGCCCCTCAGGCCGAGGCCGGGTGCTTTAAGGTACCGAAGATTACGGAGGGCTAGGAGATGGCAGGAATTATCCATAAGTTGAGTGCCGCCCGGCTCAACCGGCTCTTCCTGGGCGGAGAACTGTCGGCAGTGGAGATCACCGAGTCCGTACTGAGCCGCATCGCCGAAGTGGAGCCCGCGGTGGGCGCGTTCCTCACGGTGACGGCTGAGCACGCCCTCGACCGGGCGCGGAAGCTGGATGCCCGGCGGAAGGCCGGCGATACGGAGTTCGGCCCCCTGGCCGGCGTGCCGATTGCACTGAAGGACAACATCTGCACCTGCGGCATCGAGACCAACTGCGCGTCCCGGATGCTGAAGGGATGGGTGCCGCCGTATGACGCGACCGTCGTCGAGCGGCTGCGGGCCTCGGGCGCGATCATCATCGGCAAGACCAACATGGACGAGTTCGCCATGGGCTCCTCCGGCGAGACCTCGGCCTTCCACGTTACCCGGAACCCCTGGGACCTGGACCGCATCCCCGGCGGCTCCTCGTCGGGCTCTGCCGCGGCCGTGGCGGCGGAGGAGGTGCCGGTGGCCCTGGGGACCGACACCGGCGGCTCCATCCGGCAGCCGGCGGCCCTGACCGGCGTGGTGGGGATGAAGCCCACTTACGGCTACGTGAGCCGGTACGGCGTGGTGGCCTTCGCCTCCTCCCTCGACCAGGTCGGCCCCATCGGGCACGATGTGGAGGACGTGGCCCGCGTCTTCCAGGTGATCGCCGGGCCCGACCGCCGCGACTCCACCAACGCCGGGCGCACCCCGCCGGAGGTGAAGTTCGGCGGCGAGCCCTCCCTCAAGGGCGTCCGCCTGGGCATTCCCCGGGAGTACTTCGGTTCCGGCATCGAGGACGGGGTCAAGGCCCGCATCGAGGAGGCCATCCGGCAGTTGGAGGACCTGGGGGCCGCGGTGGAGGAGTGCTCGCTGCCCACCACCGAGTACGCCCTTTCGGCCTACTACATCATCGCCCCGGCCGAAGCGTCGGCCAACCTGGCCCGCTTCGACGGCGTGCGCTATGGCCACCGTACCGCCCAGGCGAACGGGCTGCACGACATGTACAGCAAGACTCGCGCCGAGGGCTTCGGCCCCGAGGTGAAGCGCCGCATCATGATCGGCACCTACGCGCTCTCCAGCGGCTATTACGACGCCTACTACAAGAAGGCGCAGCAGGTGCGCACGCTGGTGCTGCAGGAGTTCCAGCGGGCCTTCGAGCGGTTCGATGCCCTGGTCACGCCCACCACGCCGGTAACCGCCTGGCGGCTGGGCGAGAAGCTGGACGACCCGCTCTCCATGTACCTGGCCGACATCTGCACTATTCCGGTCAACCTGGCCGGGCTGCCGGCCGTATCGGTGCCCTGCGGCTTTGCCGACGGCCTGCCGGTGGGGCTGCAGCTGATCGGCAAGCACTTCGCCGACACGCAGCTCCTGCAGATCGCGTGGGCCTACCAGAAGGTCACGAAGCACCATGAGGCCCGTCCGAACCTGGCGCCGAAGGGAGGTCGGCAGGCGTGAGCGAGAGGTGGGAAACCGTCATCGGCCTTGAGGTCCACGTGGAGCTGTCCACCGAGACCAAGGTCTGGTGCTCCTGCAAGAACGAGTTCGGGGCCGAGCCCAACACCAACGTCTGCCCCGTCTGCCTGGCCCTGCCCGGCTCGCTGCCGGTGCTGAACGCCCAGGCGCTGGAGTACGCCATCCGGGCCGGCCTGGCACTCAACTGCAAGATCCAGCGGTACTCGAAGTTCGACCGCAAGAACTACTTCTATGCGGACCTGCCCGCGGGATACCAGATCAGCCAGTACGACCTGCCGCTTTGCTACGACGGCTACGTCGACATCACCAAGAAGGACGGCACGACCCGGCGCATCCGCATCAAGCGGATCCACCTGGAGAACGACGCCGGCAAGCTCCTCCACGCCGGCGACGACGTGACCGCCGCCGACTACTCGCTGGTCGACTTCAACCGCGCCGGCGTGCCGCTGATCGAGATCGTCACCGAACCGGACATCCGCTCCGCCGAGGAGGCCGGCCTCTTCCTGCAGAAGCTGCGCTCCATCATCAAGTACAGCGGCGTCAGCGACGTGAAGATGGAAGAGGGCTCGATGCGTTGCGACGTCAACATCTCGGTGCGGCCGGCGGGTTCCAGCGAGTTCGGCGTGCGGTCGGAGCTGAAGAACGTCAACTCCTTCTCCGCCGTGGTGCGGGCCATCGAGTACGAGCGGAAGCGGCACATCGCCATCCTCGAGGAGGGCGGCCAGGTGGAGCAGGAGACCCGCTCCTGGCGCGACGCCCAGGGCATCTCCGTGCTCCTGCGCTCCAAGGAGGATGCGGAGGACTACCGCTACTTCCCCGAGCCCGATCTGCCGCCTGTGGTGATCTCCGACGCGGACATCGAGCGCGTCCGGGCCGCGTTGCCTGAGCTGCCCGACGCCGTGATGGCCCGCCTGATGAACGACTACGGCCTCTCGGCGTACGACGCCTCGATCATTGCCTCCGAGCGGGAATTCGCGCAGTGGTTCCTGCAGGCGGTGGAGCTGGCCGGCGGCGGTCAGGCCAAGACGATCGCCAACTGGCAGATCAACGAGCTCAACCGGGTGATGAACGAGAAGGGGCTGGGCCCCGAGCAGATCCCCGTCACGCCCGAGCAGCTGGTGGGCATGCTGCAGCTGATCGACAAGGGCACCATCACCGGCAAGATCGCCAAGACGGTTTTCGAGAAGATGGTGGAGACCGGCAAGGACGCCGAGACCATCGTGAAGGAGGAGGGCCTCACCCAGGTCGCGGACGAGGGCGAGTTGCTCGCGATCGCCCGCGAGGTGGTGGCTGCCAACCCGAAGGTCTTCGAGGACTGGAAGGCCGGCAAGCAGTCGGCCGCCCAGTGGTTCGTGGGCCAGATCATGAAGCGCACCCGCGGGCGGGCCAACCCGCAGCTGGCCCTGAAGCTGGTCACCCAGGCCCTGGAGGAGCAGGCCGCCAAGGAGTAGCCACGCAGCACCGACACCCCTTGCCGCACGGCAGCGGCGGGGGTGTTCTGTTTTCCAAGGCCCGGCGCGCCGCTGTCACGCTGGCCGAAGGGGCCGCCGGGATCGGCCCCTTGCGGGCTGCGCCGCAGAACGGGCGGGAATAAAAACCAGCGGCAATACGGACACTGGCCCTGGGAATGGACACACCAGAACCGGAGGTCGATGGACGTGTTGTCACTGGCACTGTGGGGAGTCATCGGGCTGGGACTGGTTCTGTTCCTGTTCGCCTCGCTCCGGAACGCCCGCCCCCGGGGCCGGCGGGAGGTGGCGAAGATGCCGACCTATGCCTCCGGGAACGCGCGCGGGCTTCGCATCCCGCCGGACGAGCCGGACTTCCGCATGGAGGTGGGCGAGCTGCCCGACCCGGACCCGGGGGCCCGGCCGGACCACTTCGCCCGGCAGCCGGATGAGCGGCCACCGGGCTCATCTGCACCCCCGGACGGACCGCCGCCCAGCTGACCCGGACCCCGGCGCGGCGATCGGGCCACTGGCCGCATCCGCCTGGCCCACACCGGCGCTCACCCGGCCCCGGCGAACACCGCGCCGGGGCCGGTGGCCGTTCTGGCGCGCAGCCTTCTCCGTAGGAACTGCACACGGTGATGTTGAAGATTGAAAGAACCTGCGGAAAGGGGGCGTGGCTGTTGATTCTGGTGACCGGTGCCACCGGCTTCATCGGCGAGCAACTGACGCGGCATCTCCTGGATGCGGGACAGGGGGTGCGCATCCTCGTCCGCTCCCGGGAGAAGGCGGAGGCGGTGTTCGGGCCGCTTGTGGACCGGCTCGAGGTGGCGGTGGGCGACCTGCAGGACCCCGCCTCCCTGGAGCGGGCGGTGACCGGGGTGGAGCGCGTCTACCACCTGGCCTCCCGCATCAACTTCCAGGGGTCGCTCCGGCGGATGCGGGCCATCAACGTGGAGGGCACCCGGAACCTGCTCGATGCCTGCGTCGCCGCCGGGGTGAAGCGGGTGGTCCACATGTCGTCCATCGCGGCCGGCGGGCCGGCGGTGGTGGACGCAAACGGCCGCCACCGGGCTCGCACGGAGGAGGACGAGCCCGCCCCACTTCCCGACGCGTACGGCATTACCAAGCTGGAGCAGGAGCGCCTGGCGCTCTCGTACCGGGACCGGGGGCTCGAGGTGGTGGTGGTGCGCCCCAGCGCGGTCTTCGGCCCCGGCGATCCTGACGGGATGAACACGCTGATCTGGATGGTGAAGACCGGCCGGCTGCCCTTCTACTTGGGCTCGTCCCAGGCGGTGGTGAACCTGGTCTTCGTGCGGGATGTGGTGCGGGGCACTGTGGCGGCCATGGAGAAGGGCCGCTCGGGGGAGGTCTACAACCTGGTCGGGCCCAACCTGACGCAGGAGCAGCTCCTGGGCCTCCTGGCGCAGGTGAGTGGCGGGCGCTGCCCCCGCTGGGCCATGCCCGTGCCGGTACTGATGGGGGCGGCGTGGCTGGTCACGCTGGGTGCCCGGCTCACCTTCCGGCGGCGGGCGCTGGTGCACCCCAACGAGATCCGCAACTGGACTGCGCCCTGGATCGTGAGCGACGAGAAGGCCCGCCGAGAGCTGGGGCTGGTGCCCACCGACCTGGCCGCGGCCTTCCGGGAGACGCTGCAGTGGTTCTCGGCGCAGAAGGCGGAGCGGGCATCGGCAGATGGCCGGCGGCGGGGGGCGTAGTGACCAGGCCGCCAATCCGGGGGTACGCGTGCGCTGTTCAGGCACAGCAGCCCGGGGGACCGGACCCCCGGGCTCTGTGGATACGGTCTGCGTTCGGGCCGATGCCGGGCGGCGCACGTGTGCACGTTTCCGTCATCCGTGTGGTACACTCTGGCTATGAGCAAGCAAGAGACGGCGCAGCGCCCGGTTCGTCCCGGGCAGGAGATTACGGTGACGGTGCACGGCCTCGGCAGCAGCGGCGAGGGCGTGGCCCGTTACGAGGGACTGACCATCTTCGTGCCAGGCGGCGCCCCCGGCGACCGCCTGCTGGCGCGCGTGCAGGAAGTGAAGAAGAACTACGCCCGGGCGGCGCTGGTGAGGGTGGAGGAGCCCTCGCCGGACCGAGTGGCCTCGCCCTGCCCGGTGGTGGGCGAGTGCGGCGGCTGCCAGCTCCAGCACATCGCCTACGCGGCGCAACTCCGGCTGAAGCGGCAGCAGGTGGCGGACGCCCTCGAGCGGCTGGGCAAGCTCAGCGGGGTGACGGTCCACCCGACGCTGGGCATGGCCGATCCCTGGCACTATCGGAACAAGGCGCAGTTCCCGGTGGGCTGGCGAGCCGGCCGGGTGATCGCGGGCTTCTTCGCCCCGGGCACGCACCGTGTAGTCGACATCGACCAGTGCCAGATCCAGCACCCGCTGGGCAACCGCATCATGGCCGAGGTCAAGGCCCTGGCCGAGCGGTACGGCGTGCGCATCTACGACGAGCGCACCCACACCGGCGTGCTCCGCCACGTGCTGGCCCGGGTGGGCCGGGGCACGGGCGAGGCGATGGCGGTGCTGGTGACCAACGGGCCGGACTTCCCCCACGGCCGGGAGATCGCCCGGGAGCTGATGGCCCGCATCCCCGGGCTGGTGAGCGTGGTGCAGAACATCAACCCGGCCCGCACCAACGTGGTGCTGGGCCGGGAGAGCCGCGTGCTGGCGGGGAAGGAGCACATCACCGACTACATCGGCGACCTGGAGTTCAAGATCTCGCCGGTCTCCTTCTTCCAGGTGAACCCGGCGCAGACCGAAGTGCTCTACGGCAAGGCGCTGGAGTACGCCGGGCTGACCGGCACAGAGACGGTGATCGACCTCTACTGCGGCATCGGCACGATCTCGCTCTTCCTGGCCCGCCGGTGCCGGGAGGTGATCGGCATCGAGTGGGTGGAGGAGGCGGTGGCGGACGCCCGGCAGAACGCGGCCCTGAACGGCATCCAGAACGCCCGCTTCATCGCCGGCGACGCGGCGGTGGAGATGCCGCGGCTGGCCGGGAAGGGCGTCCGGGCCGACGTGATTGTGCTCGACCCGCCCCGCAAGGGCTGCGACGAGCCGGTGCTGGAGGCGGTCGCCCGGATGGCGCCCCGGCGGGTGGTCTACGTGTCGTGCAACCCGGCCAGCCTGGCCCGCGACCTGGGCCGGCTGGCGGGGATGGGGTACCGCACGGCGGAGGTGCAGCCGGTGGACATGTTCCCGCACACGGCGCACGTGGAGTGCGTGGCGCGGGTGGAGCGGGAGGAGGGCTGAGCAGTTACCAGAGCCAGCCAAGTCATCCTCCTTATCATCACCTGCACTACACTCTTCCCGTTCGGCCCTACGCGCCGCCAGGTGCTGTTTCCAGGCTCGGGCGACATCCTCGGAGGGCAAGCCCTTGGCCCTGCTGGTCTTACGGCACCACGTCTTCAATCCTTACAACCTCATACTTCTGCTGGGCGTGTTCGTGCTCACGCAGCGCCGCATTCATCTGTGCCAAAAACTGCTTATGGTTCCACTGTCAGGAAAGACCCGGGCCCCACGAGGGGTTGCCCGGGTTTTCTTGTCAACCTGAGGAAGGCTTCACGGCCCTCCTCCGCCTGACGCAAGGCGGTACATCTCGACCCCGTCCACCGGAAGCGGGTCCACGTCCGCTCCAAGACTCGGGCTCGGCTTGTGCGCCCGGCACGGGCGCGGGGCGAGGCTGAACTGGCCGCGTGGCGTGTGCAGCCCGCACCTCTCGCCGGGGCTGAACGCAGGGACTGGCGGCCTGTGAGGCGAAACAGGGATGCACGGTGGTGAGGCGGCATGCTCGAAAGAATGGACGAGTTTTTTGAGCGCAGGCTGTCAGGCTACGACGAACACATGCGGCGGGACATCTTCGGGGCTTCCGAGTTCTACCCGTTCACGGCGAAGCTCTTGCCGCTCGATCCTGCGTGCCACGTACTCGATCTTGGCTGCGGTACGGGCCTGGAACTGGAGGAGTACTTCGCGCTGAACCCACTGGCCCGCGTCACGGGGATCGACCTGTCGGCGGCGATGCTGAAGGCCCTGGCGGCCAAGTTCCCCGGCAAGGAGGTCACCTTGATCCAAGGCTCCTACTTCGATGTCGATTTCGGCCAGGCGGTGTACGACGCTGCCGTTTCCGTGGAGTCGCTTCATCATTTTCCCTTCGACATGAAGGTGGCGCTCTACCGGAGACTGCACGCAGCGCTCAAGAACGACGGATACTTCGTTCTCACCGACTACTTCGCGCCCTCCACCGAAGACGAGAGGGCACACTTCGAAGAGCTGGCCAGGCTCAGACGGGAGCAACAGATCACGGATGATGTCCTCTACCACTACGACACCCCGCTCACCGTGGAGCACGAGGTGAAAGCGCTTCGAGCCGGCGGCTTCAGCGAGGTCAGCGTGCTCAACAGATGGGAGAACACCTGCACGATCTTGGCACGGAAGTGAAACGTAAACCAGGCCCCACCAGGCCTGAACGGGATTCAGCCGACCCCTAGGAGCCTGTCTGAGTAAGCCAGTTCTGTAGGAGCAAAAGGGTTGGGTGTCCAATGTCTTCATCATGAGCAAGAAGACGTATCGACCGTATCAGCCCAATCA
>Ga0134102_1002642_pt1 | contig 11408 bp, 12 predicted proteins | sample 13_3_2metaG_FD_94447 | JGI IMG/M metagenome (GOLD analysis project Ga0134102, IMG submission 94447) | Switchgrass degrading microbial communities from high solid loading bioreactors in New Hampshire, USA - 13_49_3.3_201_A3 metaG | ecosystem: Engineered > Bioreactor > Semi-continuous > Anaerobic...
ACAGGCATTTCTATATGTCCGCGCAGCTGGATACAACCCGGATTGGACGGGATGTTCAAAAGCTGGTGGAGGAGGTTATCAGCCATCTGATTTCGGTTGATAATGCTCAGGTCGAACTTTCGCTGGAGGTCAACGTCAAAGCGCCTGAAGGAATCTCTCAGCAAGTGGTACGGACGGTTTCTGAGAACTGCAGGACGTTAAAGGTAAGATCGTTTGGTTTTGACAATTAGCATGCAAAAAAGTGACGACTGCGGGATGGCTCGCGGTCGTCACTTTGTGATGTGGAATCGGCGACGTAACGTATACCTCTTCATCCAGAAGATATAAAGGTGTTAGTGAAATTCAATTGCAAAGGGTTTTCCTTAGGTACACACGTTTCCTAATTTAGAAGAGACAACGATTCTAAGGATCAAACCCTCCATCAGGAGTTTTGGTAGCACAGGCAACGTATAAGTTGTAAAAGCAATGACAGACTCCTTGTTACAACGTGATATTATTCGGACTTTTCTGAAAAATAAATCTGTTGAGGAACCGAAAGAGTATATTAAAAGAATATGCTCTGAAGCTACTGCAAACTATCCTGTATACTTCTATATAAGGCAGGCATCAATTACATTTTCTGATGCTTTATTATTGATAAAAAGTACAACTAGCCGTGGACAGGCAAAAAGAAGTTTAATTGAAAGGCTCGAAGGGAAAGTGATTCCACGGAATAAGCTACCTACATCATTATCAAGAAATGCCGGAATAAAGAAAGATGCTTATCGTCAGCAGTGGATAACAGAATCTATTCCCATGTCGATAGAGAATATTAAATATTGCATTGAAGCACTGTTATGTCTTTCTAAAGATGTAATTATAAAACATGAACAGTATATACGAGAAACAATCCTGAGGATTTATGATAATGAGTATGAAAATGCTACATCGGATGTTGCTACATACATTCGGAAAGCAATTTGTCGAAATGACGAGGCACTTTATCTCGAGAAGATGATTACGGACGTACAATCTTAAGAAAGGGAGTTGCTAATCCGCAGTGCGATATCCAGCCAGGATTTCAGCAAGCTGCGCATTCGGTTGCTGGGCATGTAGACCCTCCCTACCTGCTAGGGCATACAGACTTACGACCATGAAGAAATATACACAGCTCTCAAAAAGGAAAATGCAGAGCTCGATCAACAAGCTCGTCCGGCACTTCGAAAAAGCACCTGACACCCATGCTGACACCCAATAGTCCTTTTTTCTTCGTTTTTTCCTGCTTTCTCTGGTTTCTTAAAAATGCCCGCAAACCCAGACAAATTCAGCATTTTCGGCACTTTTTGCAAAAAGTCCTACAGCCAATCGGGTGAATGGGGTTCAAAAGGCCGGAAGTTCAAATCTTCTCACCCAGACCACCGAAAAAAGCCAGATTTTATCTGGCTTTTTTCTTTTTGCCTATCTTAAACACTGTGTTTATTTTGAGTGTGATCCCGAAACGATACCTACGGCTACTGAAAAGTAAGCAAAGGGTGACTGCCACCGATTCAACCGGGTCACAGAGACACTATACACAACACTCTTCTCCCCCGCTCATTGCTCCCGCTATCTCCCCAATCCATTTGAAACTTTTAATCAGTCAATGCTATAGTCTCAAATCGTCGGCACAGAAGCATCTATGTGGATGCCATGGAAATTTCAGGCTGGTCCCTTTTCAAAAGGCATTCTGAAGAGACAGGAAGATCAAAGTGGTTTATTTGCTCAGAAGAACGCTCCGAAAACTGCCGGGCGTCGTCATCAAGACGGTTCCAAAGCCGGAGCCTGTGGTAACGGCTGGTTTCGGGTCGAAAGGAAAAATCGGCGAAATCTGCGCAGCCGCAGGGTATCGGTCAGTCCTGCTGGTGACGGACAGAACCGTCCATTTCCTCGGTTATCACGAGAAAATTCTGGACTCGCTGCAGGCAAACGCATCGCGCACATGGCTTTCACAGCATCGCGTCCGAGTCTGCGGTGGAAAGCATCCGCGAAGGCTGGACGGCCTTCCGGTGCAGCGCCGACTGCATCGTCGCCCTCGGCGGCGGTTCCGTGCTGGACACCTGCAAACTCATCGCCGCAGGTGCAAAAGCGCAAACCGTAGCATGAAGGGGCTTCTTCGCAAGTGCGTTCGCATCCGAGGAGGGACGCTGCCCATCATCGCCGTTCCGACCACGGCGGGAACGGGTGCGGAGATCACCAACATGTATACGTAGCATTATTCCGCTTGGCATGATGGAGTTTCAAGCTCCGCAGAAGCTGCCACCGTTCAATATATCCATTCTTTTTGAAAATTATGACGCTGCACACTGAAATAAGCCCCCAGACAAATCTCCTGGGGGCTTTTTGAGTTACTGTGCGGTTCTATGAGTAATGGCTTCGTTGATGGCTTTACAGCGCTATTGCCAGCAAGACCAGGCGATTTCACAAGTAACCATCACATAATGCGCGGAAAGGCAATCGCAATCGTGGTACCCTTGCCCGGCGCGCTCGAAAGCCGTATGGATGCGTTGTGGAACTCCGCGCCGTGCTTCACGATGGAAAGTCCCAACCCTGTTCCGCCCGTCTCTCTGGAGTGGGATTTATCAATTCTGTAGAACCGTTGAAATACACGGTCTTGATGCGCCTTCGGGATGCCGAAACCGTTGTCTGAAACAGTCGGAACCACATGGCGCAATAGGTTTGGACACAGACGTCGACATTGACGTTTTTGAAATTGTATTAATCGCATTGTCGCAAAGGTTATAAAACATTTCTTCTAGAATCTGCCATACCAAGGCAGCGACGTCTTCCGGCCGCACCATGCCGTTCTGAATGAGCTCCTTTTTCATTGCCGGCCACAGAGTTCATCACAATGGAAGTGCTGTTCACAACGATTGTTTCGTCCGTGGTATGATCGATTCTGTTGCCGGACGCGTCCTTTTCAACGATTTCAAACTCAACGAACGCGCCTCTTGTGCCCGAACCATCTTCTTTGGACACGACCACAATGTCCCTGTTCTCATTGCCTTAACAGCCAGCAAATACGATGGACAGCAGGGCGGCGATCAGCACGCATGCTATTTTGCGCAACATTCTTATACTCTCCCTTATGAAGTCTTATGACGGTCAAAGCGTATCGCAATGAGTTAATCTCACGTTCAAGAGAAGGTATAAAGTATGTTAAGTGGATGGGATGGTTCATTTAGTTGTCAGTGCAAAATAAAACTTTTGCAAGGAAACAGAGCAGCTGGATTCCGCGAGTTCTATTCCGGTGATCGCTATTGGCTCAATTTCAGATGCATCAGACGATGGGTCCAAACAATGCTCACATATACCCTGATTTCCACCATAGTCGTTGATTACCGAAACCTTGAAAGAGCTGGGTCAGATAGAATTGCCGAATATTGAAAGAAATTCTATGATTTAATCAAATATTATCTTTTCTTTTCTGAATAGGAGGCTTAAAGCATGAATACCCTTGAGCAAAAATACTTTGAGTCCTTGCATAACGACCGCGCAGAAAGCGCGAGAACTTTTGAAAAACCATCAATGCGCAAGACGTGGCGTAGCATTGTCGAAAAGTATTCCGATCAGGCGCACTTTATTTATGAGTTGATTCAAAATGCTGATGATGCTGAAGCTACGAGTGCGCGCTTTACTTTAGAGCCCGGTCGTTTGATTTTTGCGCATAACGGAAATCGACATTTCTCGATTAGCAATCCGGAAACGGAAGATATTGACTTCAACGAAGGTCGTTTGGGAGATATCAATGCAATAACAGGTATCTCGTTTTCAAATAAAACATCACAGGAAAACAAGATTGGTAAGTTTGGTGTTGGATTTAAAGCTGTATTTCAGCATACAGCTTCTCCTCTAATTTATGACACCAATTTTCGATTCCGCATTGATAAATACATAGTGCCATCAGAATTGGATGAGGACTTCCCCGGTAGAAAGCCGGAGGAAACTTTGTTTGTTCTACCCTTTAATCATGAAGATAGGACAGCTGAGCAGTCTTATGCTGATATCGAAAAAAAGCTGAAAGATTTAAAATACCCTCTCCTATTTTTGACTAATTTAACTGATATCACTTTTGAAATTGGTGATCTAATTGGTTTATACGGTAAGAGCACTCTTGAAAAACACATACTTGATAATGGCACAGTGGCTGAAAAATTATGCCTAATGCGAAACGACGGCAATGAGATTATTTCGGAATACATTTGGCTGTTTTCCCGTTATTTTTATGGTTTAAAGTACTCTGTGGGATTTTTTGTCGACGAGGAAGGCTCCCTTATTCCGGTAAATGAACCCGCATTTTGCTATTTCCCCACAAAGGAGACAACTGGTCTTAAGTTTATTGTTCACGCTCCTTTTCTTCTTACTGATAGCCGTGAAGGCATCCGTACTGGATTTGCTCATAACAATCAGCTAATCTCATTACTTGCGAAGCTTGCTGGCGCCGCCCTGCTTCATCTTAGAGATTTTGGACTAAGCTCTTCAAAGCGTATCGTTGCGGACAACATCCTGTCTATTATTCCCATGGACGAAAACAGCTTTTGCAAAATTGACGATACGAGTAGAATCTCATTTCTTCCTTTTTACCACGAAATTAAAAATGTCTTTTTAACACAAAAAATACTTCCGACACGCAACGGATATGCTTCCGCAAAAAACGCTTATTGGGCTTATCATTCATACTTGACGGAACTATTTGACGATGAGCAACTAGCAGACATTACCGGAAACCCAAATGCCAAGTGGGTTTTCGTTTCATTGGGCCGGGACGGTGTTCAAAAAAGCGGAAACAGAGTCTGGCTTTCCTATCTGGATGCTATTACTAATACTGCTTTAGACGTCGACCATTTGCTTAGTGGCCGATATACAGATTTTTACTCTCGAAAAAAGGACATTCAAGGTATCACTGCGGCTTTTATTGAAAAGCAGAACGTGGAATGGCTTCACCGCTTTTACAAATGGCTTAACGAAAGTGAACAACGCACAGAGAAAGCCAAGCTTATTCCTATATTCCTAGATCAGTGTTCCAAGGCAACCGCTGCATATCAGTCGGATGACACAGGGGTTCACTTGAAACTCTTTTTGCCTGGTCCAGAAAGCGCTGGTTATAGAACCGTACGAGAAGATTTGCTGCAGAACCAAGAAACCCAAAAATTCATTAAAAGGATCGGTATCTCGTATCCGTCTTTACGCGATCAGATTTACAATGTAATAATACCTCAGTATGGAGAAGAAAACGCCACACCCGATACTGACGCACATTTTAAAGTGTTTTTCAAGTATTATCAGCAGTTCCCAGAAGATGTGGAAAGCTTTTTAGAAGAGTTAAAGAACTTGGACTTTTTAACTTGCTTTATGAAAAATGATGAGACCCATTATTTAGGACGCGGCGAGGAACTCTACTTTCCAAATCCTGATTTACTTGATTACTTTGAAGCAAAACCCACTACACTGTTTATCGCTTACGATAAATATAAATCTCTTATTGGCACCAAAAATGAAAAGATGCTCAAATCTTTCCTCATTGAGTTAGGTGTCAGTGAAACAGTAAGGGTATATGACAGAGAAATTACTAGGATGGAAGTATATTCAAGAAAAGATATCCCAATGCCATACTCCACATGACAAGTTTGATATCGCGCTAGGCGACACTTTGACAGACCATCAGCACTGGGATGATGAACCCTTTGAAGCCATTGTCTCCAATCCCCCGTACGCCTTAAAGTGGAAGGGTGACAGTGATCCGATTTTGATCAACGATCCTCGCTATGCCCCAGCGGGGGTATTGGCTCCGAAGTCCAAAGCAGACTTTGCTTTCATCATGCATAGCCTTTCCTGGCTTGCGACGAACGGTACCGCAGCCATTGTCTGTTTCCCCGGCATACTGTATCGAGGCGGTGCAGAGCAGAAAATCAGGAAGTATCTGATAGACAATAACTTTATCGATTGCATTATACAGCTGCCCGAAAATCTGTTTTATGGGACCAGCATTGCAACTTGCATTATGGTTTTGAAAAAGTCAAAAGCTGATAACCGCACTTTACTAATAGATGCTTCCAAGGAGTGTGTAAAGGTAACCAACAGCAACAAACTGACTCCAGAGAACATCGATAAAATCCTGAACGCGTACATTGCTAGAAAGGACATAGAGCACTTTGCAAGGCTCGTCCGGAACGATGAAATCGCCGAAAAGGATTATAACCTCTCTGTTTCCAACTATGTGGAAAAGGAAGATACAAGAGAGAAGATTGACATTATCGCGCTGAACGCTGAGATAGAGCGCATTGTTGCTCGGGAACAAGCGTTGAGAGAAGAAATCGACAAAATCATTGCGGAGATAGAGGAAGAAAATGAGCAGGTTGGATCAGTTGATTGATGAGTATTGCCCTGATGGTGTTGAGTTTGCAAGGATAGAGGATATCTGCATAGAAGTTTCTTCTGGCGGTACACCAAAAACTTCTCGAAACGATTATTATGGAGGTAGTATTCCATGGCTACGAACGCAAGAAATTAACTGGAATGAAATTTATGATACAGAAATTAAAATCACCGAAGAAGGTTTAAAGAACTCTTCTGCAAAATATGTTCCCTCAAATTCTGTTATTGTTGCAATGTAGGTGCAACGGCGGCAAAAGTTGCCATAAACAAAATACCTTTAACAACAAATCAGGCATGCTGTAATCTGCAAGTGGATAAAAGCAAAGCTTTATATCGGTATGTATTCTACTGGCTTACTATCCTACGGATGAGAAACATCCTGTCGTCGTTTGACGACTTCAATGGGAAGGAGATCCTTTCCGAACGAGATTTTCAGGACTACCAGAGTATTTACATCGACTTTTATCAGGAGTACCGAAAGGGAGTGGATAGCAACAAGGAAATTATCAACGATGATATCGTCTTTGAGATTGAACTGGTCAGGCAAATCGAAGTAAACATTGACTACATCCTGATGCTTGTCGCAAAGTACCAGGAGTCTAACTGCAAGGATAAGGAAATCCTGACGACTATCAATAAGGCTATCCAATCCAGCATCGAGCTCCGCAGCAAGAAAGAACTGATTGAGCGCTTTATTGAGCAGGTCAATGCTTCGACAGAAATCGATGAGGAATGGCGCAGCTTCCTGCATGAGAGGAAAGAAGAAGATCTTGCGTCGATCATTGAAGAGGAAAAACTGAAGCCGGAAGAAACCAAGCGGTTTATCGACAACGCCTTGCGGGATGGCGTGCTGAAAACGACCGGCACAGCTTTTGATAAGATTATGCCACCCGTTTCCCGGTTTGGAGGTGCAAGAGCGAAAAAGAAGCAGAGCATTATTACTAAGCTCATGGACTTTTTTGAAAAGTATTTTGGGCTTTTATAGTCGTGAAAACCCTTGAGCTTTAGCTTATCTAAAGGGACGAAATATCCCTTTAGTTTAGGGTTTTCAAATAGGGACAAAATGTCCCTATTGAAAAAATGTGATAATAAGGGACACTTTGTCGCCGTTAAAGCTTACCAAGGTTTATAAGCCAGCGATACATTCCGCAGGACTGCCAGAAGATCGGCACTATCATGTTCGTTGAGCTCAACATTACCAATATAGACACGGTTATCTTGAGCAGTAGTACTGGAAGTTTCTTTCCAAGGCATCTGACTCAGCATGCCATTCAACCCTTTATAAAAGAGGTCTTTCATATTGCCGAACATGGTATTAGCAAGATCATCCGACTCGTGAACCAAGCGATATAGCTTACTTGCGTCCCTTGCATGAAAGACGAGCTCAGGATTTGTGTTGCTTCCGTGTACCACAGCGGGGCCAGTATAGTAAACAACGCCACCATTAGCAAAGAGCGATGGATTATGGCCTGAAAATGCTTTCATCCAGGCCGTAATCCATAAGAGAGCACAGTACTTATACTATGAATGAGCACTCACCTTATCGATCCACTGCTTCAGCAAGTTGCGCATCCTGCTGCTAGGGATATACACCCAGATGTCCTTGCCGTCACGTACAGCCGAACGCCAAATCCACTGCACCATAACGCTGGTGGCATACTGATCCCGGTCTATGGAGATGCCATACTTATAAAAGAATGTGGTGATGTCAACCGTGGGGTAGACATTGATCAAGTACATCAGGTGTGTCCGTTTGCGGTGTTCGTTGGTCGCCCGGCAGTTGAAGGCCAGAAATGAGCTTGCGTAACCCTTTCCTTTCAGTTCATCCTGCATATTCTTATGCGCCGACCAGAGAACCTGTTCTGCCTTTGCTTTCCAGCGGTTGCGCACTACGTTTTCGGCATCCAGACGGATACGATTCAGGCGTTTTTTGTTGTCTTTTTCTTGACGGCTGCACCATCCTGCGGAAAGGAAATTAGGCTCTTTACCTTGCTCATTTAACCTGTTATCCTCCAGAATATGGATAATCTCCTTCAGGTTATACTTGGACTTGTGGCATGCGTCATTGTACTCCCCGAACTCGTATCCATTCACTCCGTTCTGGACGCCGATCAGTTCGTAAGGGATGCCGTTGTAGTCAAAGTAGTACTTCTGGAGCTGCGCATCAAACATGTATGTCAGAATGATTACTTCCTGAAAAGCATTGAAGATGGACTGATCGAACATCCAGGTCAGCTGGTTGTCTTCTGTCAGGAGGACTTTCCCGTCGTTTATAGCCTTCTTTAGAGCCGTGTAGAGACCATCTTTTCCGTAATCATCTTTGTTCCACATAAGATGACCATCATCCCCATTGGAGATAACCCCTGCATCGCGGAACAGATTGAAGTCGCTTACAGGGACATCTACAGCTTCAACAACATCGCATACTTCATCCAGAATGAGCGTATAGCCATGATTTTCAATCAACGATGCAATCTCGGGGCTGCAGCGTTTGAAAAGGGCATGGGTGCTTGCCACATTGTGCCCGCTTTCCAGAAGCGCAACGAAATTTTCAGACTTGTTGCCTGTTGGAGTATATCTCGGTTCCAGAAAGTGAAGCGCCGGACAACTGCTTTTGATCCTCTTGATTTCTTCCAGATAGGGAGTAATGTAGACGAACTTTCGCTCCGGGTTTGCGTTCATGAAGTTGATTGCAGCGGTTGTCTTTCCATGCCCCATAATTGCGTCGCATACCTTGATTTTTGCCATGTTGGTTTCCTCCTTGAAAAATGAAGACCCCCGGTTCGGCAAGTAGCAGTGCCGAAATCGGGGGCATGGTGTATGGGTTTGCTCCTTTCGAGCAGATATAATATAAGAGGGTGATGAGATTCTGTAAAGGGGATGGGTGCCCGCTGCAAGGCGTAGCTTTTCGCTCTCCGGAGAGTTACGAAGATATGCTTCGTGAAATCTTCGTAAATCCCTGATTCTGCGGGGAAAAACAGGCTTCGCCCCTAATAATAAAGTGCATACGTGCTAAAATAGTTAAGCAGTTTCATTGAGTGGTTTATGCTCAAACAGTTTGTCTTCGACCAGAAGTGGCGCATATGGGGGAATGCGCCAACCATTCTGGGAGAAGACCTGAAAAAATATAGTAGTACAATAAACGAATTGATTTTCGAATCAACATAGTGATCAACCGGACATATAGAGTTGAAGTACTAATGCATTTTTATTCCGGAAAATGCAGGATTTCAGGTCAAAAATACCCCTGTCAAGAAAATATCTGTCCTTCTCTCAAAAAGTAAGGATAATTGCTTATGTATGAAATTGCACCAAATGCAAACGGATGCACTCAAATGATAACATATGGGAATCGTGCGCCAGCTCAACGAAATCCGAAAGGGGAGACCGCGCTGATGGCCTATACAGAGGAAAGAATACAGCAAATCGTGGCAAACCAGAGAAAGTTCTTCCGCTCCGGCGTGACACTGGACGTAAATTGGAGGCTGCAGCAGCTCAAGCGGCTGAAGGCGGCCGTGCTCGCCCATGAGGAGGAGCTGGAATATGCGCTGCACGAGGATCTGGGGCGCAGCAGGACGGAGGCGTATTTGTGCGACATCGGCCCTGTCATCGTGGAACTCAACGAAACCATCCGCGGCCTGAGAAAATGGGCAAGGCCGGAGAGGCATTTCAGCGGCCTGATGTGCTTTCCCAGCACGCGCACCACGGTATACAAGATGCCCTACGGCGTCTCGCTCATCATCAGCCCGTTCAACTTCCCGGTTCTGTTGACGCTGGGCGTTCTGACGGCGAGCATGGCGGGCGGGAACACTGCGGTGATCAAGGCGAGCTCCAAGTCGGCGGCCAGCACCAGGGCGCTGCAGAAACTGATTGCGGATACCTTCCCCGAGGACTATGTGACGGTGATCGACGGCGGCCACGACGTGGCGGACCTGTGCCTTGCCCAGCGTTTTGACAAGATCTTCTACACGGGTTCCCCGGTGGTGGGCAGGCATGTGATGACGCAGGCAGCAAAGCACCTGACCTCGGTGGCGCTGGAGCTGGGCGGCGAAAACGGCAACTGGTGCATCGTCCGGAAGGACGCGAACATTTGGGACGCAGCGCGCAAGATTGCCTTCTTCAAGCTGTGCAACGCAGGGCAGATCTGCATCAACGTCAACCAGGTGGCGGTGGCGGAGGAAGTCGCGGACGCCTTCAACGAGGCGCTCAAGCAAGAATTCATCCGGCAGATCGGCGAAAAGCCGGAGGAAAACGAGGAGTACCCGAAGCTCATCAACGACGCGGCCTACGAAAAATGCCAAAAACGCGCGGAGCAGTACAGGGACAGGGTCATCTTCGGCGGCACGGGAAACCCGCAGGCGCGCAGGTTCGCCCCGACGATGATCTACCCCGTCGGCATCGACGAGGAGATCGTGCAGCGCGAGCTGTTCTGCCCGCTATTGCCGATCGTACCTTTTCAGGACGCAAAGGTCGACCGGCTGCTGGAAACCATCGCAGAACGGGAACACCCGTTGGCCATGTACGTCTTCACCAGCGACATGAAATGGGCAAAAAAGGTCATGTCCACGCAACAGTACGGCGGCGGGTGCATCAACGAGGTGTGCATCCACATGATGGTCAAGGGCGTGCCCTTCAACGGGGCAGGCCACTCGGGAATGGGCGCGTACCACGGCGAGTGGGGCTTTCGGGAGTTCACCCACCCGACCACGGTGCTGCAGGGCAGGACGCGCTTCAACCTGCCGCTGCGGGAGCACCCGTATTCCGGCAAGCACGAAAAGCGGAAAATGCGGCTGCTGAAGCTGTTCGAACGATAATATGAAAGCTTCGGAGCCGGATAACCCTTTGCGGAGAATGCTGCGCAGGTGAAATGCCTTTCGGAAAAGGCGCAGCCGCCTGAAGTCGAAGCATGGAAGTGGGGCACGAAGTGATGCAACAACGGCGTGTGCGCTGGTTGAACGCCCAAAAGGAGAGATAGCTTAAAAAGGACCGGAGGGGGTGAAGACGTCAAACAATACCCA
>Ga0134102_1002729_pt1 | contig 11033 bp, 9 predicted proteins | sample 13_3_2metaG_FD_94447 | JGI IMG/M metagenome (GOLD analysis project Ga0134102, IMG submission 94447) | Switchgrass degrading microbial communities from high solid loading bioreactors in New Hampshire, USA - 13_49_3.3_201_A3 metaG | ecosystem: Engineered > Bioreactor > Semi-continuous > Anaerobic >...
AATAATCGTTTAGATAAATTGACTGTTTACCGCTATCTAGCTGCATCAGATCTTAATCAATATTTACCCCCGACTGCGGTCTATAGCTGGGAAACATTAAGCTTATGGTTGAAGCAGTATGCAAGGGTCATTCTCAAACCTCAATTAGGTCATTATGGTGTCCACATCTACCTTATTCATCAGACTGATACGGACTATACTATTTTTGCAGAAACCTTGCGCAACCCCCCGCTATACCTTTACCGCAGGACAACTGCGCAATTGGTTGACTGATTTAATGGAAACGCTGCCATCAAATAAGTTTCTGCTACAGCGTTGGATTGAACCACTTCAGTATAGCGGACGGTATTTTGATCTGCGTTTACTAGTCCAAAAAGCTGTCCCGGAACGTTGGCAGGTTACTGGCATCTTAAGCCGAATTAATCGTCTTAGTTATTTTGTCAGTAATTACGCCTACAATATCGTAGATGGCAATAATTTACTCAGGCAGCTTGAGCTGGTGGAGTTAGGTGATCAGCTGCAAAAGGCTGCTGTTCAGACAGCTGTACTGGTCCACGATAAACTGGGTGGTTTAGCTGAGTTGAGTGTGGATTTTATCATTGACACTGCTTATCAACCGTGGATCATCGAAGTAAATGGTAAACCTCGCAAGGACTTATTTGCTCACTGCTGTGATGAAACGATAATGCAGAAAATATACTTGCAGCCAATTCGGTACGGTTTAGCTGTGATCAATGATTCAACAAGGACTAAGCATTTTTTCGGCGAACTTCACAGAAAGTAAACTGTGAGGTGATAGTTATGGATCGTTTTCAGCAACTGCCAAAGGTCAATCTGCACCACCATTTGGAAGGAGCAGTACGGCCGGCTACGTTTCTGGAGTACGTACAGCAGCTGCATCTGCCATTGGCTATAAAGGATTTGGCAGAAGCTCATGCCTACTTACAGGTATCCCCGGGTGACCAAACCCTGGCAGATTTCTTGATAAAAGTGGATCGGACCTTAGCTATTACTCAATATCCAGGAGTGTTGGAACGACTGGCCTTTGAAGCGGTCGAAGATGCGTATCTGCAAAATGTTCGTTATTTGGAAATTCGTTTCGGGCCTTGGCTGCATGTTGGGCAAAGGCGTTCTGTGGAGATGGTGATTGAAGAGGTACTGGCGGGTATGCAACGAGCGATGGCTGAATACCCGATTATCGCTCGCTTGATTGTCTGCGCGCTCAGACAGCATGATCCTCAGCAGAATTTAACTTTGGCAACAGTTGCACCCAGGTATTTGTCCGATGGTCTTGTGGGATTTGACATAGCAGGGGATGAGGCCGCATATCCAGCTGGTGTTTTCGTCGAAGCTTTCATGAGAGCAAAAACAGGTGGTTTGGGTATAACCGTCCATGCTGGCGAAGTGGGTGATGGGAGAAGTGTTATGGAGGCAATCACAGTGTTGGGTGCCGATCGAATCGGACATGGTATTCAGATCAGCACACAACCAGACTTAGTGGAAGCTGTTAAAGCATCAGGAGTTACTCTAGAGATATGCCCTACCAGTAATGTGCACACTCGCGCAGTAGCGCGCCTTGAGCATCATCCAATTCGCCAGCTGTTTGATCAAGGTATCAGGGTTAGCCTTGGAGATGATGATCCTACCACTTCGGGCATTACTCTAAGCAGTGAATATGCTCTTTTGGCAGATATATTTCATTTTACAGACACAGAAATCACCAAAGTAGTTCTTACTGGAGCACAGGCGGCGTTTTTATCTAAAAGTGAAAAAAACGCTCTGATCAGTCAACTACAGTTGGAATTAGATAGATGGTTAGCGCAGCATAGTCAATAAGGGAACTTAATCGTAAAAGTAGTACCTGAACTGCCTGTCTGTACTTCCATAAGCCCACGATTACGTTCCACCAGTGTCCGGCAGATAGTTAAGCCTAAACCAGTCCCATCAGCTTTAGTGGTATAGAATGGCTCCCAAATACGATTGAGCACTTCTTGCGGTATGCCTGGACCTTCATCTGCAATTTGCAAGTACACATAAGTCTGGTCATAATCTGTACGGATGAAGAGGTTTTCGCCCTGGGTACGCATCGCGTCCAACCCATTCAAAGTTAAGTTGAGAGTTAATTGAATGATTTCACGAGCATTGATAAAGATTGGAGGGCATTCCTTCAGTTGAAAGATGACGTTCTTGTTCAGCTGCGCAGCTCGGGCATTGACAAGATGCTGCATATCTTCAAGTACGTCTTCAAGATGCTGCAATGCGAGTTCTGATTGCCTTGGTTTGCTGATGGTAATGAAATCAGTCAAGATTGTTGTTACGCGATCAATTTCGCGAATGAGTACGTCCATTTTATCCGAAGAAAGTGGTTTTTGGGACATCTTCGATAGTTCTAACAAGGCGCGCATTGTTGTCATGGGATTTTTAATCTCATGAGCAACGCACGCAGCCAGTTCATTAGAGATATCACAGCTGTTCAGCCAGATAAAATCGTTGCCAATATCGCGTTGGCTGGTCATATTGCGCAGCTGCAGCCCTACGCCTGTGGCTGTAGGGATAATATGCAGGAAGAAATGATCACTACCAGATTTGAAATCAAAGCTGACAGCACGGGAATGTTTCAATACGTATTTTAGAAGCTTGAGCATAGTGTACTGGCGATTTTGCTCTAAATATTGGAAGTAATCATTTCCAACACGCAGAACAGTATTTAAGTCTGTTCGATCAAGATGATTAGCTGCACGGTTAAGAAAGGCGATTTTACCACTAGGCGTGATGTCCAGGCAGATATCTTCAGAATCATTGTGAATTCCATCAAAACCTAGAATTGTGGGATTCAACTCAAGTTCAAACGTTTCGGCATTCTGCTTGATCAGGTTGAGGTAGCAGTGCAGCTGGACAAAGTTTATTATCTTGCGTGTGAGTATTGCTGGATCAACAGGTTTGGTCAAGTAGTCGATACAGCCAGTGCACCCTACTACTAGATGATGCGGTGTATACTCACCTGAATGCAGGAATAGTGTAGGGATATGGCGGGTTTGACTGCGGCTTTTGTTGATGGTGTTGAGTAAAATATCATCTTCTGTATGATCCAGATCACAAATAATCAAAGCTACATCATTATTGGGGACAATATCTGCAGCTTGCTGTGTACTCGTTACGTGGATCACATCATAGACGTCGTGGTCAATATTGGCTACGAGGTTGAAGAGAAATTCGTCTTTCGAGATGAGCAAGATAAGGATAGGCGCTGCCAAATTTGGCGTAAGATTGGCTGTCAGTGAGTGTTTCATGAGAAAACCCCTTTCAAAGCCAGGCAGCAAAGTAATGTACTATCAAATTAGATGCATCGATGACAAAAAAAGTCAAAATAATAATTCTATAAATTGTATCCAAAACCCTTTCCAATGAACATGGTTAATTGAAAACGATTTTGCATATGCTATTCCCAAAGGAAGGGGTCTAGTAATGCAAAACCGTGAACTAATTAAAGAACAAGTAGCTAATAGCTTAAAACAGGAACCAAATCTTAAAGGATATGATATCCAGGTTTCAGTACAAGAAGATCAAGTAGTTCTGCAGGGAGTGGTGGATACACTCTATGAGAAACAGCTAGCTGAAGAAATTGCTGCTGATGTAAGCGGCATCAAGGTAGATAATGCCATTTCCATCAGTACTGACGGGACAGTAATAGATAAAAATGTAGAGTTTGAAGTCAATGAAGAACTTAACGCAGATCCGAATGTACGTCTGCGCGACATAGGTGTCAAGGTTGATCAGGGTACAGCTTACTTAGTTGGAAGAGGAACCCCTGATGAGGTCAAGGCAGCTGAGGCAGCTGCAGCTAAAAGCCGTGGTGTTAAGGAAGTCGTTAGTCAAGTCAAGCTGAAGAAGGATGAACGCATCGAACCTCCCCGAACAGCTGAAGAAGCTGAAGCGCGTGGTCTCGATAGTTAGCTAGAAAATGAGAGGTGCTATACCTCTCTATTTTTTTTGTTCATCTCTTGGCAAAAAGTTCAGTTCGCGGTATCATTTGAAAAGAATGTAATTCAATTTGGGGCAAGGGTTGATCTATGCACGTCTTTCTATATATTTTCTGTCATAATATAATCCCGATCTTTATAGTTATTTTGTGCGGATTTTTTCTCAATCGTGTTTTTACTCTGGACATTAATACACTGAGTAAGATAAACCTCTATCTCTTTGTCCCTGTTTTCACATTTGTCAATCTTTATTCTACGACAATCGATATGCAAATGATCAAGACCATTGCTTTTGGTCTAATCATGGTTGGAGTGTATATGCTGGCAGCTGAAGTAGTTGTCAAACTCCGTGGTTATGAGTTACGCCTGGCCAGTGCCTTTAAGAACGCTGTGATGTTTTATAACTCTGGAAACATTGGCTTACCCCTGATAACTTTAGTGTTTAGCAGTGCTCCATATGTAATTGACGGCTATACCCCGTATCTGCATCTGGCAGTAACTACCCAAATCATGATCATGGTCGTCCAAAATGTGACCACTAATACTGTTGGGGTGTTTAATGCGGGAAAGGCATGTCTCACCTGGCAGCAAGCGGTGAAAATAATACTACAGATGCCAACGATTTACGCTATTCCTTTAGCGTGGTTTTGTAAGCAGCTGCCAATTGATCTAATGCAGACATCGATATGGCCAGGTTTAGAGTTTATTCGTCAAGGTATGGTTGCCGTTGCTCTGGTGACTTTAGGTGCCCAACTTTCGCGTACCAGTTTCAACTTAGCTGACTGCGAGATTTACCTTGCTTCTGTAATGCGTTTGATGGGCGGACCCTTATTAGCCTTAATTGTACTCAAAGTATTACACTTTGAAGGTGTTGCCGCTCAAACTCTAATGATTTCCTCTGCAGTACCAACAGCGGTGAATACCGCTTTGATTGCTGTTGAGTTTAATAACCGCCCGGATTTTGCTGCGCAGGCAGTAATGGTATCTACTCTTTTCAGTGCATTAACCCTCACTTTAACCATTTATTCAGCTCGAATCCTCTTCCCGTTGAGTCTGTAAGGAGTATTGAAATTTAACCTAGGATACGATAGAATTATAAATTATTAGATATTGTGGAGGCGTGTGGTGTGGAAAGCAAGTTGTTAGCTATTTTAGAAAAAAACAGCCGGATTTCAGTTGAGCAGCTGGCAGCGATGCTTGATGTTTCTGAAGAGGAAGTGGTAGCGCTGCTGAAAAAGCTGGAACAGGATCGTACGATCTTAGGCTACCATACGATTATTGATTGGGAAAAAGCTGGCAAAGAAACTGTCACAGCCCTTATTGAAGTTAAGGTCACTCCACAACGCGGCTTAGGTTTTGATAAAATCGCTGAACGGATTTACCAATTCCCCGAAGTAATCAGTGTCTTTTTGATGTCTGGAGGTTTTGACTTAACCGTGGTGGTTGAAGGCAAGACCATGAAAGATGTTGCTTTATTTGTAGCACAGAAACTAGCGCCGATGGAAGGTGTATTAAGCTGTGCTACCCATTTTGTCCTTAAGAAGTATAAACAAGATGGATTTATTTTTGGCCCCGAGCCAAAAGATCAACGGGCGGCGATATGGTTATGAGACGTCCTTTGATTAATTCGAAAGTACAGCAGATTCAGCCATCGGGTATTCGCAAATTTTTTGATATTGTAGCCCAGATGGACGATGTGATTTCTCTTGGAGTAGGAGAACCAGATTTTCCTACACCTTGGCATGTGCGAGAAGAAGGCATTTATGCGTTGGAAAAAGGTTTAACAACCTATACTTCCAATGCTGGTCTCTTTGAGTTAAGGGAAGCCGTGAGTGATTATTTATATCAGCGCTATGCGCTCAAGTATCGTCCGAAAGATCAGATACTCATTACGGTGGGAGCAAGCGAAGCGATTGACTTGGTAATGCGAGCGGTAATTGAACCTGGTGATGAGGTGTTAATTCCCGAACCGTCTTATGTATCCTATGCACCATGTGTGATTCTCGCTGGTGGTGTACCAGTAGCGGTGCCAACCACGGAAGCTACAGACTTTCGCTTAACTAGTGAGATTCTTGAGCGGTGCATCACTGACAAAACACAGATACTTGTTCTGCCTTATCCGAATAATCCAACTGGCGCAATCATGGAAAGAAAAAACCTTGAAGATATTGCTGCGGTGATCGCTCGCCATGATCTGCTAGTAGTTTCTGATGAGATCTATAGTGAGTTAACTTATGGAGTGGATCATGTTTCGATCGCTTCGCTGCCAGGCATGCAGGAACGGACTGTCTTGATCAATGGATTTTCCAAGGCGTTTTCCATGACTGGATGGCGTCTGGGCTATGCAGCGGGAGAGCCGGAGTTGATTGCTGCAATGACTAAGATACATCAGTTTACTATTATGTGCACTCCAACTATAAGCCAATATGCAGCGATTGAAGCACTGCGTAATGGGATGGAATCAGTACAGACCATGCGGGAGCAGTATGATCTGCGGCGGAAGTTTGTGGTAAAGGGATTTAGGCAGATGGGCTTAGACTGCTTTGAGCCTAAGGGTGCATTTTATGTGTTTCCATCAATAAAGAGACTAGGTATGAGCAGTGATGAGTTCTGTGACCGCCTATTACGCGAGGAACGAGTTGCTGTGGTGCCTGGTACAGCTTTTGGTAAAAGTGGTGAAGGGCATATTCGCTGTTCATACGCTTATTCAATGCGGAATTTAGAAGAAGCCTTGGCGCGTATTGGTCGGTTTGTCAATAGAATAATAGCTGAACAAGATTAGTGCCCAGGTGCTCTGTGGGAGGTCAATCAGGGGAGATGTCGATATTTGTTGCAAAGTTTGGTGGCACATCATTAGCATCAGCGGAAGCATTTCGTAAAGTGAAAGAAATTGTTTATGCTGATCACAGACGTTGCTTTGTGGTGGATTCAGCACCTGGCAAGCGGTTTGATCTGGATTCCAAAGTCACTGATTTGTTATATGAATGTCATGAACGGATTAAGCATGGTCAAGATTTCGACCCGGTTTTTGCTTTAATTAGTGAACGTTATCGAGAAATTGTAAGAGAATTGGGTTTGTCTTTGAATATTGATGCATGGTTAAGTCAAATCTACCAGCAGATGCAAAGAGAAACAAGTCCAGACTATGCTGCCAGCCGCGGAGAGTTTTTAAACGGACTGATTCTGGCGGAGTATCTAGGCTATGAGTTCATCGATGCAACTGAGGTGATTCGTTTTACTGCGGATGGATTTCTGGATTTAGAGCAATCGGAAGCCTTAATCCGGCAAAAATTGGATCCAAAACGTCCAGCTGTGATTCCCGGATTTTATGGCGTGATGCCTGATGGCAGCATTAAGACTTTTTCCCGTGGTGGTTCGGATATCACCGGCGCAGTAATTGCCAGGGGCGTACGAGCTGAGTTGTATGAGAACTGGACAGATGTGTCTGGCTTTTATATGGCTGACCCGCGCATTGTTCCCCAACCGAAATTGATTAAGCTGATCACATATAGTGAGCTGCGAGAACTTGCTTATAATGGTGCCAATGTGTTACATGAAGCAGCGATTTATCCAGTCAGTCAAGTTGGTATTCCGATAAATATCCGCAATACTAACCAGCCAGAGGAACCGGGGACATTGATTGTCAAAGAGCTGACTGAGCCGCGCGATTGCGGCGAGATCGTCGGTGTTGCTGGTCAAAAAGACTTCGTGATTATTTCGATTGAGAAGGCATTGATGAATTCACAACTGGGTTTTGTCAGAAGGCTATTATCAATTCTGGAAGAATTGAAGATATCTTTTGCCCATCTGCCTTCAGGAATTGATGTTGTTTCCTTGGTAATTCACAGCTCCGAGCTCAAAGAAAAACTGGATCAGGTTTTGGCACGGATTGAAGAGCGCCTGGCACCAGACAAAATTGAAGTGGTAACCGATATAGCGCTCATTGCCACTGTCGGTCAGGGGATGGCCTATCGCAGCGGCATTGCTGCCAAGGTGTTTAATGCTTTAGGCAAGGCAGCTATAAATGTGCGGATGATAGATCAGGGTGCTAGTGGTCTTAACTTGATTGTTGGTGTGGAGAATAAAGATTTTATTGCGGCAGTGCGAGCTATCTATAATGCTTTTGTTAATTAGGTTGCACAAAACAGGACTTATTACCTAACACAGTTATCCTCCCTCCTATATACAATATAGCGAGTGTTATATGAAGGAGGGATTACATGAGCACAGGACGAGTTCCGACTTCCTGTCCACCTGGATTTCAGGGACGTTATACAGTAAGGCCTGGAGATACGATGTTTCTCATTGCACAGCGTTTTGGAGTCAGTCTGAATGCCTTGATTGCTGCTAATCCACACATTTCCAATCCGAGCCTAATTTTCCCAGGCGATGTTCTTTGTGTGCCAGGGCAGCAACAGTGTCGTGAGCCAGTTTCTTGTCCGCCAGGATTCCAGGGCCGTTATACAGTACAACCCGGGGATACCATGTTTACTATTGCACAACGTTTCGGGGTAAGTCTAAATGCTTTGATTGCAGCCAATCCACAAATTACTAATCCTAATTTGATTTTCCCATGTGATGTTCTCTGCGTACCCGGGAAAAAAGATAAGGAGCCGCAGCCGCCATGTGTGGTACTCTTGGAACGTTCCCAGACCATCATATCTGATGCAGCAGGCAGTGCACTGATTCGTTTTCTCAACACCAACCAGCGTTCAATTAGTGTCCTCGCTGTTGGGCTGCCTGAACCGGGCGATTTTGGCAACTTTAACAGTTATCAAGCACGTGTGGTGTTCCCGCCACCGGAGAATACAACCTATGAGTTTGCGCTCACTCGCATACAAGGGAATCAGGATCAACCGGTTACATGGGCTGGCAGCTTGACTTTCGCCCCTGGATATGGTTGGCCGCAAAGTACTTTGATTGTGGTTCGTACCTGGAACACCAATACAGGAGCAACTGGCTCAGCAGTGCTTACTGGAACATTGACAAATTGTTGCAATTAAGGTCGTATAAAGCTTCATTTCCCCCCACTGCTTTAGTGGGGGTTATATTTTATAGGGAGGGTGGGCAATGCTGAGTAAAGCTGACAGTAGCCGTAAATTATGGTATAAGCAGCCGGCCCAGGAATGGGTTGAAGCTTTGCCAGTCGGCAATGGCCGTCTTGGAGCGATGGTTTTTGGAAGAATTGAACATGAAGTATTGCAACTCAATGAAGATACTCTCTGGTCTGGAAGACCCCGTGATGTGAATAACCACCAGGCTTATGCATATTTGGATGAAGTGCGGCGTTTAATTTTTGCTGGTCAGTTCTTTGAAGCGCAGCAGATGATTGAAAGTAAAATGCTTGGTTGTTATACCGAAGCCTATCAGCCATTGGGGAATCTATATATAGATCAATACAGTGGAGAGATCAGTGATTATCATCGAGAGTTGGATTTGGAAAACGCCATAGCTGCAGTCATGTGGCGTTCTAACAATGCTTTATATACGCGCAAGATATTTTGCTCATTTCCCGATCAAGTTTTGGTTGTCCATTTTGCTTGTGATCAACCACAGCAAATTAGTTTTGAGGTACACTTGGACAGCCCTCATCATTTTATAACGAAGATAGACCAAGATTTACGGCTGATTCTGGATGGCCGGTGTCCGGTACATACTGAGCCTGATTACATCACTGATGCAGAGTCACCTGTTGTTTATGCTGATGAAGTCAGCCAAGGGATGCGGTACCGTGTTGTGGTACAGCTGCAGGTTGAAGGTGGACAAGTTTATAGTAGGCAGGATAAGCTAGTTGTTTCACAGGCTGATTCCGCAACCTTGATTTTGACTGCTACTACTAGTTTCAATGGTTTCGACCGCAACCCTGATCTAGATGGCAAAGATCCTGTGCTGTTGTGCGATCAGATACTGGATCGTATATCAACTAAAGATATATCTGTATTGATGGATAGGCATGTTGTAGATTATCAAGCGTTGTTTCAACGGGTACGGCTCGATCTGGGCAAACCACTATATCCAGGTTTGCCTACCGACGAGTGGTTAGCTCGCTATCGGACGCATCCTGATCCTGCATTAGAAGCATTGTATTTTGATTATGGAAGATACTTACTGATAGCTTCTTCACGGCCGGGATGCCAGCCCGCCAACTTGCAGGGTATATGGAATGATCAGGTGCGTCCACCATGGAGCAGCAATTTCACCCTGAACATCAATGTGGAGATGAACTATTGGTTGGCGGAGGTATGTGACTTACCTGAATGCCACTTGCCTTTGTTTGATATGATAGATGAACTGGTAGTCACTGGTAGTGAGACAGCTAGAATCCATTATAACTGTCGTGGTTGGGTGGTTCACCACAATGTTGACATTTGGCGTCATGCTGCACCAGTTGGTGGTTCTGCCCGGTGGGCATTTTGGCCTATGGGCAGCGCTTGGCTAGCACACCATCTATGGGAACACTATGCATTTAGTGGTGATAAAGAGTTTTTACGCACACGAGCTTACCCAGCAATGAAAGGTGCTGCTTTGTTCTACCTAGATTGGTTGATTTCAGACGCTCAAGATAATCTGGTGACTTGTCCCTCAACTTCCCCAGAAAATGTGTTCATCACTCCTGCAGGTGAGACAGTGGCTGTTTCTTTAGCTTCAACCATGGACATGTCCTTGATTTGGGATCTGTTTACCAATTGCATTCAAGCGAGCCGTGAGCTAGGTGTTGATCAGCCTTTTCGGCGGGAGTTGGAAGTCGCAAAGGCACGATTGGCTCCATTGCGAATTGGGCGGTATGGACAACTGCAGGAATGGTTTGCTAATTTTGCCGAGGCAGAGCCAGGACATCGACATGTTTCCCATCTGTTTGGATTGTATCCTGGCCGTCAAATTCTTAAGCATCAGCACGAGAAGTTAAGTCAGGCATGCGCGGTTTCGCTGCAACGGCGTTTAGCTAATGGCGGTGGGCATACAGGTTGGAGCTGTGCCTGGTTGATTTGCTTGTTTGCCCGTCTGGAAGATGCTGCTTCAGCGTATGAGCAGGTCACCACTTTGCTTAGTCGT
>Ga0134102_1002766_pt1 | contig 10868 bp, 9 predicted proteins | sample 13_3_2metaG_FD_94447 | JGI IMG/M metagenome (GOLD analysis project Ga0134102, IMG submission 94447) | Switchgrass degrading microbial communities from high solid loading bioreactors in New Hampshire, USA - 13_49_3.3_201_A3 metaG | ecosystem: Engineered > Bioreactor > Semi-continuous > Anaerobic >...
ATAGGCTCACGAACGGTCAAACTGCCTTTTCCTATTGCCTCCAGCCGTTCGCAAATCATGTCTATGGGATCGACAATTTTATGACTTAATTTTTTCGTTCTTGTCAAAAGCAAAGACAGAAGAACCAGTGAAAAAACTATGGTTATAACCATAAGAAAAATCATGTTTGTAACCATATCCGACTGCAAGCTGTTCAGGTGCGCGGATTCGTAATAAAGATATGTGTACATGAACTTTTGAATCAGATCGGTCAAAATATAGATATTTTTCTCCAACTGGTCAACACGGGAATCGTACTCTTTTGTTTCAGCGATTTGCTGCATCTTTTCCTCAAGATTGCTGCACAGATTAAGCACGCTGCTTATTGCACGGATACTGTTCTTTTGTGTGGTAGTATGGTATAGCTTTTGCGCAATCTCCCTTGCCGACTGAACCTCCTTAAGCGGCAAACCTTCGGAATACTGGCTGTCAATCACATAATAGTACATTTTTAAATCTACGTCGTCTTTGAAATTTTGATTGAACTCAGAGGCCGTTGTGACATTACCCAGTATTGCATTATACCGGATTGCATACACAATCCCGACTGATGCAAGCACTATAATAACAATCATCAGGGGTATTGATACCGTCAGAATCATATTCCAGAGCCTGCTTTGCATCTTTATTTTTTTGTCTTTTCGCCTGAAAATAATGTTCACACTTTTACCCCTTTTCGATACTCGCTGGGTGTGCAACCTGTAATTTTTTTGAATACAAAGCTAAAATAGCGTGAGTCCTTATACCCGACTTCTGATGCAATTTCGTTTAAAAGCTTGTCTGTTTGGCGGAGCAGGCGTTTTGCTTCTTCTATTCTTTTGAAGGTCAGATATTCGGTTAAGGTTTGCCCGACTTCCTGGCTGAATATTGCCGAAAGATAATTAGGGCTTATGTTCACTTCCTTGGCAATTCTGTCCAGTGAAACTGATGAATCCGAAAAGTTCTTGTCTATGAAACCAATAGCATGCTTTAAAATATCGCGTTGCTGTTTTATACTTTCAAGATCGCGCAATTCGAGTGTATGCTTGATAATTTTATGTACATAACGCTTTGCGTCATCAATACCCGATATTTCATCAGGCCTTAATTCCGGCGCCCATAGGCTGTTAACGCTGCAGCCTATTGAATCCAAATATTTTATGGCCGCAAAATAAACAGACATGGTAAAATACCTGCAAAATATAGGATATGGAGCAAAATCCGCCCCAACGTTATGCAGTACCTGATCTATGAAATCATCGGTTTCTTTTTCAGTTCCGCTGCTCAGGAATTTTTTTACATACTCCATGTCAATTTCCTTTTGTGTGTCAAATTGCGGGCGGTTGTTTATGCGAAGATTCATTATGCTGGCTTCTGAAAGAATATGCTCTTCCGGGCATAAATAGCGGTACGACAATATACGGCTGGCCTCAGCAAAGCAATTCGGAATGGCGCTAAGTCTCGATACCGGTGTTCCGGAGGCAATATACCAGCTTACATCCTGCCCGGCCACTTCGCAGAGGTTTTCCACGTTCTCCATACAGTTTGCCGTATTTTGCCCGATATCGCTTTCTGTCGAGCCTTTAACCAAAACAGCATACGTTGTAATATTCCACCTGAAAAAAATCAGTTCGGGATGATCAATAAAATACTTTGTAACATTGTTCTGCACAGCCGCCAGGTTCTCGGTATAGCTTTCGGGCACGCTGCCATCATATTCGGCGCTGCTGAGCGAAAAAAGTACGATATTGTAAAACTGAGCGTTAATATCAATATTCAGATTTTTTGCAGTTTCACAGATTTCTGAAACGCTCAGTCCTCCGGTAACAATTTGCTCAAAAAATCTTCTTCGTGAAAAGTTTTCATATTCCCGGGCTTCCCGTTTAAAGTTCTCTATGTATTGTTGCTGGCGCTGCTCTTCCTGCATTTTCTCACGCATTTCCAACAGCATTTCCACCAGTTTTTCCTTGGTAACCGGCTTAAGCAGGTACCGCTCAACACCCAGGTAAATAGCCTGCTGTGCGTATGAAAAATCATCGTATCCGCTGATAATGACGATTTTTGCCCTGGGAAGTTCCTTACGTACCAGCTTTATCAACGACAACCCGTCCATAAACGGCATTTTTATATCTGTAATAAGAAGATCGGGCTGTATTTTGCGAATCATTGGCAGGGCAAGTTCGCCGTCAGAAGCGTCACCTGTATATTGAAAGCCGTACTGTTCCCATAAGACGTTCTTACGTATACCTTCGCGGACCACTTTTTCATCCTCGACAAGAAAAACCTTAAACATACCGGTTCTTCCCTTCTGATGAATGTCTGTAACAATTATGGAATGCATCGAAATGTAAGTAATGTTATGACAGAAACTTATAAATATATATTTACGTTATAGACTAATAATTACATTTGTGGAAACCAATTCTGCACATATAATATATTATCACCTTGAAAACCCGATTGTCAACAAATCCGTATGGTGTGATCTTGCCCGCCAGGTGAGTCAATCTGAAGATAAGGCTACTCCTGTTTGTTTACTGAATATCTCTTATCATCATTAACCACTCTTTTTATAGTCCTTAAGTGGATTATGAGAATGCTTTTTTTATGCTTATTTCAACGTTTTCTCTTAAGTTAGCCTACACGAATCATATAACTTTCTGTTAAAATACAATGCAAACCCACCCAGCACCAAAAATGAACCCGCCTTTGCAAGTAGAGCCGCTAAAGGTACTTCAATTCCGGCAAAGCTCGTCCAAAACGTTTGTTACTGAAGTTGTGTATACCTCAATAAAAGGAGGTGTTGCATTAGTTATGATTGTTTGTATAACATCAGGTATCAAGGCAACAATTAATGCAATTCCTACCAGAATCAGAAAAATCTTTATACCCTTTTTAGGTACATAATTCAGTTCATCGAGCTGTATTTTCCGGAATACAGAAAACAGTCCAAAAAGAGTACATGATAAAAGACCTGTATATAATAAATGATACCGGTTTGTATGTAACGCCAAAGCAAAGACTTCCCGCATAGTACAATGCTATAGAGAATGTTTCAGGGTACTTATTACAAGCCAAATGAATGGTATGTAAGTAAAGGCCAGAGTCAAACGTTACCATAGCCCGCCGTACTGCAAAGCGGTCTGGGAAAATTTTTCTTTTCGCCCAGGATAAAAAACGTAAAGAAAGTAAATGCCGCAACAAAGGATAATATGCAAACCGTTCCCAGCACGCATAAGTCAGCCATAAACGCTGCTATTCCAAGCAATAACGGGCAGAACAGCAAAGATGTGAAACCCAAAGCAGAGCCAATACCATGTATTTTGGAACAGGTATCCTGATTTTCCCGATTCTCATTCAGAGGAAAAAGGCCTGAGATAATTTCGCAGCCAAAACCGTATAATACCACAAGAATGCATACCACTAAGGACAGTCTGCCGCTAAAAAATGAGTGTATTTTGAATGCAGCAATAACGAAAGCAATCCCCGAAATGATACACCATATATTGTAGTACCATTTTACCGGGCTTTGCTTGCATCCCAATACACTTAAAACCATCTTTTTATGATCGTAACCGTTGTAATATTGTGCAAGTATGAACGGTAACAGGTTATCTGTTATCATAACAGCCAGCCATATGATTAAAAACTGCTTCATCCGACCACCTTAATACACGAAGTTCAAAAAATCACTAATCGTCCGCGTGAGAATTACCTGCTTGTTTCAGGATGTTTAATGTTTCTTCAGCCCATTTCAGCTCCGCCCGGTAATGGTGTTCATGATGGCTGAATATAATACTTACCGATGTTTTGTACTCAATTGGCACAAATTGCAGTGTTTCTTTTTTGTGTGTTTCCATGGAGGCGATTGCTTTCTTCAGTTTGTCAATATAAGCCGTTAAGTGGGTTAAAATATCCTGCATATCAATAAAGTCGGAAAAATAAAATACAGCATCTGAATGGAATACTGGTTTATATTCGAATTCAAGCTGTTCAGCAATCATTTTTCTAAACGCAGAAATCCCTTTACCGGTTATTGAGTAAACAGTTTTTTCAGGTCTGCTTCCAGGCTTTTCACTGGCAGCATCAAGCAACCCGTCTGCCTTCATTTTATCAAGATGATAATAAATAGTAGGAAGCTTAATCTGGGTAAAGTCCGAAAGCTGTTCAGCTATTATCTTTTTGATTTGATAACCGTGTTGTGGGCCAAATCTTTGAAGTAAGCCCAGAATATAGAATGGTATCATTTTGGTCACCTTCTTAATAGCAAATTAGTCAGTACTGGCTATAATTATACTCAGCACTGACTAATTGTCAAGAATATCACTGTTTACCCCATCCTGCTAATCGGAGAAGCTTCTGTCCTTGCGTTTTTATGTGATCACTGGCTTATCACTTCCATTGTGGCGTCTTTTAGCCTGCAGTATAAAAAATCCTCCCCATCTTCTTTATATAATTCAAAAATACCCTGTACCACGATTTTATCATTCTCTTCCGGGTACTCGTCCGGATAAACATGGCTGCCATCCCCCCACACAAACTCCAAGCCCTGGGCACAACAGGCCAGGGCATCCTGAATAATGCAATAATGGTAGTACTTTGCTGTGGGTTCATAATATACAGGATAATATTTTCCCTCTACGCGAAAGGTTTTTCCAACGTAAGCGTCAGGGTCTGCCATCAGATTATATACAGCAGCATACACCATATCACTGCTCATGCCCGTCAGGTCGTAGTCAACATCAACTGCATCCTTTTCATTTTCTTCAGCAATATAATCCTGTTCTTCAGAATCGCTCTCTGATTTTTCTATTGTTCCCTTTCCCAAATCGGCAGTGTTATTTCCTGATTCTGCCTTGTTAATCAGTTCGCTTATCACTTTATCCACATTATTTCCTTTACCCACCCGGTTAACCATATCCCCTTCCTTACTGCAGCCTGTTACTGCTAATGGAAGAAGCAATGCAATCAAAATCTTTACCCTATGTTTCATTAAGCACACCTCCTCCTTAATATATTTCCAATTATGCAAGCCAATGCAAATGCCACTATATCAACGGCCACAATCGTTGAACCCACCGGCGTTCCTCCAAGTATTGAAACCAGCATGCCTGTCAATGCACAAAATACCGACAATATTGCAGCGCAAGCTGTAACACCCTTAAAACTTTTAAAAATTCTCATGGCTGACAATGGCGGGAAAACTACCAGGGCAGAAACCAGCAGGGCTCCAACCAGGTTCATCGCAAGTACAACGATAACAGCAATGGTTATTGCAATTAACAAGTTGTATAGTTTAACTTTTATTCCTGTAGCCTGTGCAAAGCTCTCATCAAAGGTTACGGCAAAAATCCTGTTATACAGCAAAATAAATATTGCTGCTACTGATACCGACAGCACCACGCTTAGCCATACTTCGGTCTTTGTCAATGTCAGGATTGAGGCAGAGCCGAACAGCACGGTACACACATCCCCGCTTAAGTTAGCCGACGTGGAAAACAGGTTCATCAATAAGTACCCAATGGCAAGTGCTCCTACTGAAAACATGGCTAATGCTGCATCACCTTTGATTTTGGTGTTTTGTCCTGTCTGCAGAAGCAGTATTGCGCAGGCAATGGTAATTATTAGAACAAAAGGCATATTGTCAGTGATTTTTAAAACCGTTGCAACTGCCATAGATCCAAAAGCTACATGGGAAAGCCCGTCTCCAATGAAAGAAAAACGCTTTAGCACCAGTATTACACCAAACAGGGATGAACACAGGGCTATTAACACACCTACAATGAGCGCATAGCGGACAAATGGGTATTGCATGTACAGTGCTAGCTTGTCAATGATTGCATTCATTATTCCTGCCTCCTTCGTTTCCGTCAAATATATACCAGTTCCCGCTTTTCCTGTATTCTTCCTTTGTTCCGAAGAACACCGTTTTGCCAATATGCAGAATATGGCTTGCATGTTCAATTGCTGCGGCTACATCGTGGGAAATCATTATAATTGTGATGCCGTCACGGTGGTTGAGTTCGCCAATCAACCGGTATAAATCTGCAGCCACCATGGGATCAAGCCCCGAAAACGGCTCATCAAGAAACAGTATTTTTTGAGTCGCACACAATGCACGTGCAAGCAAAACACGCTGTTGCTGTCCTCCGGAAAGCTCACGAAAACAGCACTTTGATAAGTCACCAACCCCCATTTTTGCCATCATTTTATCTGCAAGCTGCTTTTCCGTTCTTTTGTAGAACGGACGAATTCCGCATCTCCCCTGGCACCCTGAAATAACGACTTCTCTGACTGATGCCGGGAATTCCTTTTGTACTGCGGTTTGCTGGGCCAGGTATCCGATTTCATTAATACGAAGCCCATCGCCTGTCAGTACCTTACCGTGAATTGGAGGCTGCAATCCGAGGATTGTTTTCATAAGAGTGCTCTTACCAGAACCATTTTCCCCCAGAATGCACAGGTAATCACCTGCATTGACCGAAAAGGTAAGGTTGTGCAAGATTGATTTTGCACCATATCCAATAGATAGATTCTGACAAATGATCTGTGCCATTTGCTACACATCCTTATTTCAACGCTTCTTTCAGCACTTCCAGGTTTTGCTCCATCACCGAAAGATATGTTACGCCGTTTTTCCGATCATTGGAAGTTATTGATTGCATAGAGTTCATGACAAGCACCTGTTGATTTTTGTCCTTTGTGTTTGAAATGATGGTTTCGGCAATTTTATGCTTCGTTCCGTCGATTTTAAGAACGCATGTCAATCCTAACTCATCCACCTTGCCTGAAAGGAAGGTTATTGTTTCAAAGCTGGCCTCAGTTTCGGCTGAACAACCGGAAAACGCAGCATAATAACCGAGATTATAGTCATCTGCGAGATAACGGAATGGAAAGCGATCACCGAACAGCAAAGTTTTGTTTGCGGAATTACCCACCACTTCCTGATATTGGGCATCAAGCTCGGAAAGCTTATCAATATACACAGACATATTTGCCAGATACTTATCTTTATTACCGGGATCCATTTCACATATCCTGTCAGCGATTTCCCGGCATAGAAATTTGGCGTTTTTTAATGAAAGCCATACATGTTCATCAAGATGGCCGTGTTCATGTTCGTCCTCGTGGCCATGCTCAGATTCACCTTCATGGCCATGTTCATGTTCTGATCCATCATGCTCGTGCTCTGTTTCCTGCATCCCCTCAACTATTTCCTCTTCCTTTACAGAGTCACCCAATAATTCCATCAGGTTAATAATCACCATGTCCCTGTTGACGGCATTTTTTAAAGCATCTTCAACCCATCGGTCAGATTCACCACCCACATAAATAAACATGTCGCAATTGGAAATTTTGACAATATCATCAGCTGTGGGCTGGTAACTGTGAAGATCCACGCCATTGTCAATAACCATGGTAAGTTCCGTGTTACCGGCAGCGTCTCCAATAATTTCTCTCACCCAGTCATAAGCCGGAAAAATCGTTGTAACTATATGAAACTTCCCGCTTTCATTGCTCTGTTTATTCGTGCTGCTGTAGCAGCCGGACAGGCAGAAAATAACCATAAGTGTTACTAAAATGAATGGAATATATTTTTTCATAGATAAAACCTCCATATATTATAAAAAATATATAAACAAGGAAATACGGGTATCCATTAAGAAATGGCAAAAAAACCATACTCATAAATGAGTACAGTATTTCCCTGCGGAGGTTTTTTCAATTATCCAGCCGGACTTTCAGTGAAACCAGAGTAAACGGACCTGAATATAATACAGAAGCCTTCAGGCAGAATGAAATAAATAAGCAAACTACCAATGGAACTGCATTTGTTATTATTGCTGTGGAAAACTGTTTGAGCAAATTTTCAGCAAAAGCTAAATGAACGCATGTTGCACAGGTTCCATCAGGCCCTTCATGGTCATGTTCGTGATTTGAACAGGTTAAGATAAAGGCTGCAGACAGAAAGGAGGTCATGATGATGCAAATACCAATCAACAGGGCAATGTTCTTTACAATCCGGCTTTTAGTATTATGTTCAGGTAATTTGCAATGGATATTACACATCGTAACCCATCCTCCCTTCCTTAGATGCCTTGATATTATAAAAATTATCAGTTGCATTTAAGTATATACTTTAAATACATTTTTTTCAAGTGTTCCCATATAAACGCATATCCTTTGAACATCCTTACTAATAAAGAAAGATGCGGTCTTTATCGGCAGCACCGTCATTGACTAATCATACATAATGTCTATAACCGAAGGACGTTAAAATATCTTATCCAGTCATTTGACAAACCGGCAGGTGTATGCTAAAATTTTCTTTGCATAGGGGAGTAGTTCGCGCCTCAGGCGCGCTCCGTGTCAACATCACTGGCGGTTATTATACTGCCTGGCCGGAGTACACCGCCCTACTTAAGCGGATAATGAACGAGACTTATGCGCGATAACACGCGCATGGTCTCGTTTTTTTTATCCCTGCGTGTGGATAAATTACTTTACTTAATTACATGAAAGGAGAAACAGCCTTGAAACATTATTTTATGTCAAAAGATGACGTACTTAAGGTAACAGGAAGTACTCATGAGGGACTTACTTCCGCCGAAGCCGAACAAAGGCTTGGCAAGTACGGCCGTAACCAGCTTGAAGAAGGCAAAAAGACAACTTTTTTCGAGCGAATCCTTGCTCAGATTTCCGATCCGATGGTACTTGTACTAATCGCCGCAGCAGTTATTTCTGGCATTACAGCCATTCTGTCATGCGAATCCCTATCCGACGTTTTTATTATACTCTTCGTTGTGGTGCTTAATACCGCACTGGGCGTAATCCAGGAAAGCAAAGCAGAAGCCGCCATTGATGCCCTTAAGAAAATGGCTGCCGCCACATCTAAGGTGATGCGCGACGGACGTATTGTGCATATTAAGAGCGAGGAACTCGTCGTTGGAGACATTGTATTGCTTGAAGCCGGTGATGCCGTCCCAGCTGACGGACGCCTTATCAACTGCGTCAGTCTTAAGGTTGAAGAAGCCACATTAACCGGAGAGTCAGTACCTGTTGAGAAAACCGATGCCGCTCTTGAAGACAAAGGAGGCGACATTCCACTTGGTGACAGGGTAAACATGGTTTATATGGGAAGCTCTGTTGTTTACGGACGTGCCATGATGGTTGTCACTGCAACAGGTATGAACACCGAAATGGGCAAGATTGCCGATGCAATCACCTCTGCACAGGAGGGCGAGACTCCATTACAGAAGAAAATGGCCCAGCTCAGCCGCATACTTACAGTTCTTGTGCTCGGTATCTGCGTCATTATGTTCGGCATCAGCCTTCTGCGCTATTTTATCTCATCACCTGTTCCAGGCACAGACTTTACTGATACGTTGCTCAATTCATTTATGCTTGCGGTAAGTCTGGCAGTTGCGGCAATACCCGAAGGTCTTGTCGCTGTTGTTACCATTGTGCTCTCAATTGGCGTTACGAGAATGTCAAAGCGAAATGCAATAATCCGTAAGCTGACAGCAGTGGAAACGCTCGGATGCACCCAGATAATCTGCTCCGATAAGACCGGGACACTCACCCAGAATAAGATGACCGTTGTCGAACACTCCGGTCATGATGAGAAACTTCTCGCAACATCGTTGGCACTGTGTTCCGACTCAGAACTGAACGAAGAAGGCCAGGCTGAGGGCGATCCGACACAGGCTGCCGTGGTCAATTATGCAAACAAGATTGAACTGCCTAAAAATGAATTAACAAAGAAATATCCCCGTGTCGCCGAGATCCCATTTGACTCGGAACGAAAGCTCATGACCACCCTGCACAAAAAACCCGATGGCGGATTCATCCAGCATACCACAGGAGCTCCTGACGTGGTGATATCGAAATGTACGGCTTATCTCGAAGGTGGGCAGATTCTCCCGTTAACAGAGGAGAAACGCAAGTTCTTCATAGCCGAGAACAAACGCTTAGCCGGAAAAGCGCTTCGCGTTCTTGCCGCCGGATACCGCGAATGGGATACTCAGCCCGATGTTCTTACCCCGGAGGATGAAAATAACCTTGTATTTTTGGGTCTTGTTGGTATGATAGACCCTGTACGTGAAGAAGTGCCTGCAGCCATCGAGCAATGCCGCGCCGCAGGTATCCGTCCCATAATGATCACCGGCGACCATATAGACACCGCAACAGCTATCGCCCTGCAACTCGGTATAATCACCGACCGTTCCCAGGCTATTACCGGAGCCATGCTAGATGAGATCAGCGACGAAGATTTCATAAAAAATGTTGAAAACTATAGCGTTTATGCCCGGGTCAAGCCAGAGCATAAAACAAGGATAGTCAACGCGTGGCGCAGCCGCGGATATGTCACAGCTATGACCGGCGACGGAGTGAACGATGCACCTTCAATAAAGAATGCTGATATTGGTGTGGGCATGGGCATTACCGGTACCGACGTGACCAAAAATGTCTCCGACATGATACTTGCTGATGACAACTTCGCCACTATTGTATCAGCAGTAGAAGAGGGACGCCGCATATACGATAACATCCGAAAATCAATACAGTTCCTTCTTTCTTCCAACCTCTCGGAAGTTATCAGTATTTTCATCGCAACCATACTCGGTTTTACAATACTCAAGCCCGCGCATATCCTTTTTATTAACCTGATTACCGACTCGTTTCCTGCCATTGCTCTTGGCATGGAAAAGGGAGAAGCCGATATCATGAAGCGTAAGCCCCGGGACCCAAATGAAGGCATTTTCTCGGGCGGCATCGGATTCAACGTCTTCTATCAGGGTGTAATGGTCGCCATTCTTACTCTTGCCGCCTACTTTATCGGTGAGCGG
>Ga0134102_1002776_pt1 | contig 10833 bp, 9 predicted proteins | sample 13_3_2metaG_FD_94447 | JGI IMG/M metagenome (GOLD analysis project Ga0134102, IMG submission 94447) | Switchgrass degrading microbial communities from high solid loading bioreactors in New Hampshire, USA - 13_49_3.3_201_A3 metaG | ecosystem: Engineered > Bioreactor > Semi-continuous > Anaerobic >...
GTCGGGTAGTATTTTTTGAAACCGTATATTCAAAAAATCTCCACACCTCCCCTTGACAAGTAAAGTTGGAGTGATAATTATTTTTTTAAAAAAAGTGTCACCCATCATTGTGTTTTGTACATATCAATATTATAAATGTTTAAAATTACCTATTGACTATTAAAAATAACGTGGTATAATATATATACATGATTTAATTAATACACATAAACACATTTTTATGTATTAAACACTTTTAAGACATTTATACAACTGTTATGGGAAGGGTAAAATTACTCTTCCCATTATACATTTATTAAATAAATTATTTTTTAAGAGTTCTAATATTAATAACAAAGTTGATGATTAACATGATTAATCAGAACTTATTTTTTTCCATTTTTAGTCGGTAGGGCTAGCATAGGGGTAAAAATAAAAAGACATTCAAAGCGCTAAACCTTGAAAGCCTTATGTTTGGCGGAGAGGGTGGGATTCGAACCCACGTGCGGGTTACCCCGCAAGCTGATTTCGAGTCAGCCCCGTTATGACCACTTCGATACCTCTCCATATGAAATATGATTATTTTTTATCTCTTAATTCTTTGAAGAACTGTTTTAGAATTTGAGAACAGTCATTTTCCATAACACCTTGTATTACTTCAACCTTATGGTTGAATTTTCCGGTATTAAATAAATTAACTACCGTACCTGCGGCTCCTGCCTTAGGGTCAGTAGCACCGAAAATCAATCTCCTGATTCTTGATTGAATAATTGCGCCTGCACACATAGGGCACGGTTCAAGTGTAACATACAGGTCGCAATCTACCAATCTCCAACTGCCAAGTTTCTTACAGGCTTTTGTAATAGCCAGCATTTCTGCATGTGCAGTAGCATCTTGCTTACTTTCTCTTAAATTATGTGCCTTTGCAATAATTTTTCCGTCTTTTACGATAACGGCACCAATAGGCACTTCACCTTTATTATAGGCTTTTTTGGCTTCCTTGAATGCATAAGTCATAAATTGATTGTTTATGTTTAACTCAACATTTTGCATTCTGCATTCTCAATTCTTTATTGATAAAATGGTACGCCCGAGAGGAGTCGAACCTCCGGCACGCAGTTTAGGAAACTGCTGCTCTATCCTGCTGAGCTACGGGCGCACATTAGTGACAAGTTATATTTTAACGTTTTAACATTGTTTTGTCAACCCCTTTATTGAGGACATTCTTACCAAATCAAACTCCATATCCTATTCACAACATCCATAAAGAATCTGATCCCTCTCGCGAATTAACTTTTGTATTCTCTCTTGAATTGAAAACTGCTACTCTTATCCTGCTGAGCTACGGGCGCATATTAGTGTCAGATAATATTATAAAATTTAGGAATCTTATATTTAAAATATATCACTTACTCTAATTTTAAGGTCTTCAAAACAGAATGAGCTTATTATGTCATCTTTCTGAAAGGTTCGATTGTTTTCGATGTCTTTGTTTTTAAAATAATAAACGTGGATTTGACGGGTAAAAGGATCAACGATCCAGTATTCCTGTACTCCACACGACATATATAAATCCAGCTTTTTAATATAATCCTTGCTTCTGGTAGAATCCGAAATAATTTCTACAACCAAAGTGGGAACGCCGTGGTAGTAATCGTCTTCCCCTAAGTTTTCTTCCAAGTCGCATATGACCATTAAATCCGGTTGGACAACGTTCATATCTTTTTCATGCCTTTTCAGTCTTATATCATAAGGTGCCATCATAGGAGTACATTTTTTACCTTTAAAAAAGTTATAAAATATTCCTGATAGTTCCATTAAAGCTTTTTGATGAGTGGTTTTAGGGGAGGCCAGAAGATACAGTTCTCCGTCAATATACTCATAGCGTTCATCACTTTCTTCGGTGATTTTTAAGTATTCTTCATAGGTTACCCGTTTATTGGTGAAATTATATGCAGCAGATTCTTCTTTGACCATATGATCTTCTTCATAACTTTTCAAGACAGCAATTTTTCTTCCGTTCTTGGTGATGATAATATCTTCTTTGGCAGCCAGATTAAGGTATTTTCCGAAATTATTTTGGATTTCCGTAGAATTTACTATCATCATCAACACTCCTTATACAATAATATTAGCTAATTTATCTAACTTTATTGTATAAAAGTTAGATAATATTGTCAAGCTATTATCTATTTAAAAAATTTATAAAACCGTAACTTCAGTCACAGATAATTATCTTATCTTTTTATATTATATCAATGGTTTTAATAATAAACAAAAATAAAAGGGGGATACAAATAATGTTTTGTCATCAATGTGAGTACACACCTAAGGGCGGGTGTACAAAAGTAGGTGTATGCGGTAAGGATGAAACCATTGCAAGTCTTCAAGACACCATTGTATTCGGATTAAAAGGGGTTGCAGCTTATGCAACGCATGCAAGGGAATTGGGATACAGCGATCCCGAAGTGGATGCCATTATGCATGAAGCATTGTATATGACACTTACCAATGTTAATTTTAATGTTAATGAACATATAGCAATGGCAATGAAAGTAGGTTCTGCCACGGTAAAAGTAATGGAATTACTGGATAAAGCACATACTGAAAGATTAGGGGTTCCTCAACCTGTAACGGTATCTGAGGATAAAATTGAAGGAAAATGTATTCTTGTAACAGGCCATAATTTATTTGCACTGGAAGAATTGTTAAAACAAACGGAAGGAAAAGGGATTAATGTCTATACCCATTCGGAAATGCTTCCGGCTCATGGATATCCGAAATTAAAGAAATATCCTCATTTAAAAGGAAATGTGGGGAAAGCATGGTACGATCAAAGACAGGTATTTGAAAATTTCCCGGGAGCTATTTTAGGCACGACCAATTGTTTAATGCCTATTAAAGGATCCTATGCGGATCGATTCTGGTCCTATGGTGTTGCCGGCCTGGAAGGAGTGCAAAAAATTGAAAATAATGATTTTACCCCAATTATTGAGAAGGCTTTGTCCTTGCCGGCAGCGAATGTGGATTCGGATAAGACCTTGACCACAGGATTCCATCATGAAAATGTTTTAAGTATTGCACCGGAAATTGTTACTGCCGTTAAAGAAGGGAAAATCAGAAGATTTTTTGTTATTGCAGGATGTGATGCCCCGGGCAAGGGCGGGGAATACTACAAGGAATTGGCACTGTCACTGCCTCAAGATTGCGTCATCCTTACCACATCTTGCGGAAAATTTCGATTTAACGACCATGATTATGGTACCGTACCGGGAACCAATATTCCAAGATATATTGACCTTGGACAGTGTAATAATTCCGGTTCTGCCGTGAAGATTGCTCTTGCACTTGCGAATGCGTTTGAATGCGAAGTGAACGAATTGCCGCTTAGTATTGTGCTTTCTTGGTTTGAACAAAAGGCTGTTGCTATATTGTTGGGATTATTCAGTCTGGGAATTAAAAATATGTATCTTGGGCCAAAGCCGCCGGAATTTATCAATGAAGGAGTGCTGAAAGTGCTTCAGGATCATTTTAATTTGAAATTGATTGGCAATGCCAAGGACGATTTGGCAGAGATGTTGGGGGAAAAATGATGTAGAGGGGCGACCACAGGTCGCCCCTACGCTAGGATAGATGTATTCTTATCTATTTTCCAATAAATCAATTCCCTTCTTAATTCTCCTGATACTTTCCTCTTTGCCGAGGATAACTGCCAGTTCAATGCCGCCGCCGGGGGTTGACTGTTTGCCTGATAATGCGACACGAACAGGCCATAACATTTGCCCGTTTTTGATTCCCAATTTTTCTATCAATCCGAACAGCGTATCATGAAGCCCTTCTTCTGTCCAGTTGTCAAGGTTTTCAAGCACCGGCAGAGCAGCTTTTAAGTTTTCAAGGCTGTTTTCTTCATTGGTTTTCATTTTCTTGTGTACATACAAATCCGTGGTATATTCCGGCAATTCATTGATGAAATCAAGCATGTCAAGGGTAATATCGGAAAATTTATTGATTCTGGTTTGAAGCAATTTGCTGATTTCCATAAGGTTAACATCCGGTCTTGTAATAATTTGACTGTAATAAGGCAATGCTTTTTGGTGGAATTCTTCCAAGGGCAGTTTTTTAATATATTCACTGTTCATCCATTCAAGTTTTTGTACATCAAATATGGCAGGTGATTTGCTTATTCCTTTAATATCAAAGACCTGCACCAACTCATCAAGAGTATATATTTCTCGTTCCCCGCCCGGATTCCATCCAAGTAAAGCAATATAATTTATAATGGCTTCTTTCAGAAAGCCCTTTGCAATAAAATCTTCATATGAAGCGTCCCCTTCGCGCTTGCTTAATTTTTTGTTGGCCGATTTCATAACCGGTGGTACATGGATATATGTTGGTATTTCCCACCCAAAAGCCTCATACAGTAAGTTATATTTAGGGGTGGAAGACAGGTATTCGCTTCCTCTTATAACATGAGTAATGTGCATTAAATGGTCATCAATTACGTTTGCAAAATTATAGGTTGGCAATCCGTCCGATTTAAGCAGGACATTATCATCCAGTTCGTTATTGTTTACACTTATGGTTCCGAATATGGCATCATGAAAAGTAGTAACTCCTTCTGTCGGTATATTTTGACGAATGACGTAAGGGACACCGCTTTTCAGTTTTTCCTCAATTTCTTCTTTTGACAGGTGCAAACAATGTTTATCGTATTTATGGGTTTCACCTCTTGCCGTTTGTTCTTCCCGCAATTTTTCAAGACGTTCTTTGTCGCAGAAGCAATAGTAAGCTGCACCAAGCTCAATTAGCTTTTCTGCATATTCTTTATAAATATGTTTACGTTGGCTTTGGATATATGGCCCGTAATCCCCGCCGATATCAGGACCTTCATCGTATTTTAATCCTGTTTCGGCCAGCGTATTATATATGACATCAATAGCGCCTTCCACATATCTTTCCTGGTCAGTATCTTCAATTCTTAAAATAAATTTGCCGTTGTTCCTTTTGGCAAGCAAATAGGCATACAGAGCCGTTCGCAAATTACCTACATGCATATATCCCGTCGGGCTTGGAGCAAACCTTGTACGTACAACATTTGACATCAGTATCATCCTCCAATATATTACGTAAAAATCTTAGATTATTATATATTTGGAATATTGGATTGTCAAGGAAGGAATAGGTTGGAATGAAAAGGTTGACAAGGAGAATATAATAAAATATTATTAAATATGAAGTTGAAAAGTATAGAAGAGGTGTGGAGCAATGACAATAGATCATGTTTTTGCAGATCGGGTTAAGGGTCTAAAAGGTTCTGCCATAAGAGAAATTTTTAAAATCCTTGACCAACCGGATATGATTTCTTTTGCCGCAGGTTCTCCTGCACCGGAGATGTTTCCGGCCAAGGAGTTGGCGGAAGTTTCGCAGGAAATTCTGTTAACTAACGGTGCTGTGGCTTTGCAGTATGGAATAACCGAGGGATATGCGCCATTAAAAGAAATCGTTCGTGAAAGGATGGCGCAAAAAAATATCGGAGGTCAAAACGATGAACTGATTATTGTAAGCGGTGCCCAACAGGGAATTGATTTAACTGCCAAGGTATTGCTCAATGAAGGAGACGGAGTAATCTGTGAAAATCCAAGCTTTATCGGTGGCTTAAATGCTTTTCGAGCATATAATGCTCGATTATATGGGGTAAATGTTGAAAATGACGGTTTAAACTTGGATGAACTTGAGCACACTTTAAAGGAGAACGGAAATATTAAACTGATATATACTATAGCAACGTTTCAGAATCCAAGCGGTATTACCATGAGCCTGGATAAGAGACGCAAATTGCTTGAGTTAGCGGAGAAATATGACGTATATATTCTTGAAGATAATCCTTATGGTGACTTAAGGTTTAAAGGAGAGGACATACCCACCATTAAATCCATGGATACCAACAATCGTGTTATTTACGTAGGTTCGTTTTCCAAAATCCTTTCACCGGGGCTTCGATTAGGTTGGGTAGTTGCGCCTGAGGAGATTATACAGAAAATTGTTGTAGTAAAACAGGTTAATGACGTACATACCAATGTTTTTTCACAAATGCTTGCCACAGAGTATATGAAAAAATATTCGATTGACGAGCACATTGAAAAAATCAGAGCGTTGTATGGAAGGCGTTGTAGTTTTATGCTGGAATGTATGGATCAATATTTTCCTGAATATTGTACATATACCAGGCCGGAAGGCGGATTGTTCATATGGTGTACGCTGCCGGAAGAAATTGATACAGTAGAATTATCTAAAAAAGCAGTAGAAAGAAAGGTTGCATTTGTGCCTGGAAGCACCTGCATGGTGGATCAAAACAAAATATGTAGTTCATTTCGATTGAATTATTCTACCATGACGGAAGACAAAATTGAGCAAGGGATAAAGATATTGGGAGAAGTGCTGAAAGAAGTTGGAAGGTAGAAGAGTTGGAAAAGTTGGAAGAGTTGGAAGAGTTGGAAAAGTTGGAAGAGTTGGAAGAGTTGGAAAAGTTGGAAGAGTTGGAAAAGTTGGAAGAGTTGGAAAGTTGGAAGAGTTGGAAGAGTTGGAAAAGTTGGAAGAGTTGGAAAGTTGGAAGAGTTGGAAAGTTGGAAGAGTTGGAAAGTTGGAAGAGTTGGAAAGTGGAAAAGGCTGTAGGGGCTAGTTTCCATGCCAGACAATAAATAATCATAGGTTGCATATAAATTTTGCAGTGGATGTGGTAAAATATGTAGGGGCGACCTGTGGTCGCCCGTTGAGTGGCAATATGTGATGGTTGACTATCCAATAGGTTGATGCGGAATGTGTAGGGACGCCATAAATGGCGTCCGTAAATGAGTATGTCTAATTTGGGACAACATTTAAGGTATCCCTACAATAAACATAGATTATAAATCAGTATGCAATGTAGTAAAGGCAAACAGAATTTGCTAAAAACAGAAGGTGAGTGATATATATGGAAGAACAACAAAAAAGGAAAATAATATTCAGTGGTGTACAACCTACCGGTTGTATTACTTTGGGCAACTATATAGGAGCATTAAAAAACTGGGTGGAATTACAGAAAGACTACAAATGTTGCTTTTCAGTCGTTGATTTGCATTCCATCACCGTCAGACAGGACCCGAAAGAATTACGGAAAAGGTGTATCGAATTTTTAGTACAATATATTGCTTGTGGAATTGACCCTCATGAGAATTTGATTTTTTTCCAATCTCATGTACATACGCATGCGGAATTGGCTTGGGTCTTAAACTGTTATACCTATATGGGTGAATTGTCCAGAATGACGCAGTATAAGGATAAAGCTGCAAAACATGCTGATAATATAAATGCCGGTTTATTTACTTATCCGGTATTGATGGCTGCTGACATTCTTTTGTACCAAACCGATTTGGTTCCTGTGGGGGAAGATCAAAGGCAGCATTTGGAACTGGCAAGAGATATTGCCGTACGTTTTAATAATATTTACGGTCAAACCTTTAAAGTACCGGAAGCGTATATCCCTAAAGTAGGGGCAAGAATTATGAGTTTGCAGGACCCCGCGAAAAAAATGTCCAAATCGGATGAAAACCCCAATGCTTATATTTCCATTTTGGACGGTCCGGATGTCATTATGAGGAAAGTTAAGCGTGCCGTAACCGATTCCGATAATCAAATTAAATATCAGGAAGAAGGAAAAGACGGTATCAGAAACCTTATTTCTATTTATTCAAGCGTGACAGGCGAAACCGTTGAGCAAATAGAGCAACGATTTGCCGGAAGCGGTTATGGTGATTTTAAAAAGGCGGTGGCTGAAGCAATTATTGAACATTTAAGGCCGATCCAGGAGAGATACAATGATTTAATGAAAAATAAGGATTATATCGAACAGGTGTACAAGTCAGGTGCGGAAAGGGCATTAAGCATTTCCGGCAGAACTTTAAAGAAAGTATATAAAAAGATAGGATTTATTTGTGATTGAAAATTAGGGCAACTTTCTTATATTACTTAGTTGACAATAAATGATAATCGCGATACAATTATTCTGGATGATATAGTATGTCCTGATTGAATGATACAAATACTATAATGTGAAGCAAGTTAACGTTTATATGTTACGTTAATGAGCGTTCACGCAAAGAAGGTGAATAACTTTGGATGTTAAAAATATTTGGATAGCATTTTCATTTATTGTCGCTTTTATAGTAGCTTTTGCAGCAACCCCTTTGGTGAAGGTTATAGCATTAAAAATCGGGGCAGTGGATATTCCCAAGGATGAACGAAGAATACATAATCAGCCTGTTCCTCGCTTAGGCGGGCTTGCTATATTTTATGGTTTTATTGTCAGTGTTTTATCCTTCGGCCAAATTAATACGGCCATGAGAGGAATTTTGATTGGCAGTTTGATTATTGTTGTGTTAGGTATTATAGATGATGTAAAAGAACTTGGAGCCAAGATAAAATTAGTGTTTCAAGTTATTGCGGCTTTGGTTGTTGCATTGCACGGGGTACAAATTACCGTCCTTACTAATCCTAATATTTTTAGTGCACAGGAAACCATACAACTAGGATATTGGTCTCTTCCTGTTACTGTTCTGTGGATTGTAGGGATAACCAATGCCGTGAATTTGATAGACGGATTGGACGGATTAGCTGCAGGCGTTTCTTCCATTGCTTCTATTTCATTATTATTTATTGCCATTTTAGGTCATGAATATGGAATCGCTTTTGCCACAGCAGCAGTTGCAGGTGCTTGCTTAGGGTTTTTGCCTTATAACTTTAATCCTGCCAAGATTTTTATGGGAGATACGGGTTCCACTTTTTTGGGATTTGTTCTGGCAACCATATCCATTCAAGGTTTATTCAAAGGGTATGCGGTAATATCTTTTGCGGTACCTCTTTTGATACTTGGGTTACCGATATTTGATACAGGGTTTGCCATTTTAAGAAGACTAATAGCGCATAAGCCTATTATGCAAGCGGACAGAGGTCATTTGCATCATCGTTTGATTGATATGGGATTCTCTCAGAGGCAAACGGTTATGATATTATATACAATGAGTGGTATACTTGGTTTGAGTGCTGTGGTGTTAACAGGAAGCGGTGCGTTGCGGGCCATGATCCTCATATTGTCGGTATTGGTATTTGTCATTGCCGGGGCGCGATATATGAATGTACCTGTCGCTCAGCCGTCAGAAACCAATGAGCCGGAGAAGCGTAGTAAATAAAGACTTCAATGATGGTCACAGGTCACAGGTAAAAAAGTCCTGTGAGCCTGTGACTTTTTGTTTATCGGTTTGTTTACATTGTGAATCGTCTAAATTTGAAAGGGGTAAATAATTACATGAAACGTATTAAAGTAATGACCATATTTGGGACAAGACCTGAAGCAATAAAAATGGCCCCATTAGTAAAACAGTTGGAACAAAATCCATATATAGAATCCGTTGTATGTGTTACTGCACAGCACAGGGAGATGTTGGATCAGGTACTTGAGCTTTTTGAAATCAAGCCGGATTATGATTTGGATATTATGCAGCAAAGGCAGTCGCTTGTCAGTATCACCACTCGGGTATTAGAGGGACTGGATGGTGTAATGAAGGAAGCTAAGCCTGATATTGTACTGGTACACGGAGATACTTCAACCACATTTGCAGGCAGCCTTGCAGCATTTTATAATCAAATTAAGGTAGGTCATGTGGAAGCCGGTTTGAGAACGTTTGATAAATATTCACCGTATCCGGAAGAAATGAACAGAAAACTTACAGGTGCAATTGCCGATTTGCATTTTGCACCAACGGAAACCAATAAACAGAATTTAATCAATGAAAATGTTAAAGAAGATTGTATATATGTTACCGGTAATACCGTCATTGATGCGCTAAAAACAACCGTGAAAGAGCATTATGAGTTTAAAGATTCCGTTCTTAAGAACTTGGATTATAAAAATAAAAAAGTCATCTTGGTAACAGCCCATCGAAGGGAAAATTTGGGACAACCGTTGAGAAATATATGTGAGGCATTAAAAATATTAGTTCATAAATATCCAAATATTGAGATTGTTTATCCGGTGCATTTAAACCCTGCCGTTCGGGAAGTAGCCGATGAGGTTCTTGGCAGTCTTGAAAGGGTGCATCTTATTGACCCGCTTGATGTTGAAGAATTACATAATGCCATGAACCGGTGCTATATGGTACTGACTGATTCAGGGGGATTACAGGAAGAAGCACCGTCATTGGGTAAGCCGGTTTTGGTTTTACGAAATGAAACCGAGCGGCCGGAAGCAGTCAAAGCAGGAACGGTTGCCGTCGCAGGGGTGGATACCGATACCATTGTGAATATGTCATCCGTTCTTATTGAAGACAGCAATGAATATGATAAAATGGCTAAAGCGGTTAATCCATATGGTGACGGCCAAGCTTCAAAGAGAATTGTAGACGCAATCCTTTATGAATTTGGCGTAACGCAGAATAGAGTGGATGAATTTAAAATATAGTTCATGTCTTTTTAGCATTTGCATTCATGGTATGCGGACGCCATGTATGGCGTCCCTACGAGAATACAACGTATACGTTCATTATTAGGAATCAGTTTTTAATGTAGGGGCGACCTCATATGCGTCAACTTAAGCCATAATATGTAAAGAACGATGAAGAAATTACCATTGAAAAAAGACAAAAAATATGAGACCCTTAAATAAAATAATGATTGGAGGGTCTCATATTGAAAACAACCAATATAAGTATAACAGGAATTTCGAAATTAATCAAGTTTTTTACGTCTAGGAAAATAGAGGAAATTGCTAATAAAGCGGAGTTTACTAAAAGAAAAACTGGACTTAAAGCAGAAACATTTTTA
>Ga0134102_1002787_pt1 | contig 10816 bp, 11 predicted proteins | sample 13_3_2metaG_FD_94447 | JGI IMG/M metagenome (GOLD analysis project Ga0134102, IMG submission 94447) | Switchgrass degrading microbial communities from high solid loading bioreactors in New Hampshire, USA - 13_49_3.3_201_A3 metaG | ecosystem: Engineered > Bioreactor > Semi-continuous > Anaerobic...
CTCCTTCAGGTGAGTGATAATAACACTTTGTATAATCATATGTTTTACCTGTTTTTGCTTCTTTTCGTCCACGACTATATGCCATGAGTCTCCCGCATTTTTTACATGTTAGTAGCCCGCTTGTTGGATATACACCATGTCTTGCACGGCGAGGAATTTTACGGTTTCGACTCATTATTTCAAGTATTGCTGTATGTTCTTCTTCTGTCTTTGTTTTTTCGTAATCTCCATATCCGACAATCCATTCATCTTCATTTCTTCTTACCACTTCCCTTTTTCCAGTCAAAGGTTTTCTCTTCCATTCGAACTTGCCGAATGTAATTTTTCCCATGTGAAACTCATGAATCAAAAGCCTTTGAATAGTAGTTGAACTCCATTTTTTGTTTCCAGGTGATTGTATGTTTTCCCTATTAAGTTGAAAAGCAATCCGTTCTGTACCCATTCCGCTGAGGTACATTTGTTTAATTCTTTGATAAACTTGATTTTTTTCTTGATTTACAACAATATCAAAATCTATTCGCACTCTACCTTTTTCATCTTCCGTTATTTTTCGGACTTTTTCATATGGAAATGGTGGTTCTCCGTTCGTTAATCTGCCCTTTTTAACTCCTTGGATTTTTCCCCATTTGAATCGGCTTTTAATAAGATTTAACTCTGTATTGCTTATAACACCTTCAATACCTAGAAGCATTGAATCACTTGTATCAGCCAAGTCGTAACTTCTGTCAGGTGTAAGCAGATAGGTATTAGCATATTTTAATACACTTGATATTATTCCAAAGTCCCTGCTTCCTCCACGACTAAGTCTGTCTGGATGTATAACGAGAACAGCATCGTATTTGTATTTTTCTATTTCTTGCAAAAGTTTCTGTATAACTGGCCTATCCGATAAAGTTTCCCCTGTTATAATTTTTTCTTCATATGTATCATATTGCCAACCATTCTTATTTGCGTATTCTATCAATCTTGTGCGATGCTTCCAAAGTACATCTTCCGCATCACTATTTTCGTCTCTGGACTTTCTTAAATATATAGCAACTTTTTTAATCTTATTTAAATCTACTGCCATTACATCCAACTCCTCTGACAAGTAATATCTATTATTGAGTATAACATATGAACCATGAAGTCATGATTTCATCTTTTAACTAACTAAGCAAAAAAGGAGAATATAACACTTTTTTGAGATATGTTTGCGAAAAAAAATTAGTAAAATACTTGAAAAATAAATGAATACTTTTGTACTTTATAATTGCCTCCTTAGAATAACAAAAGCATATCGGTATTAATTGAGGAAAGAGGTATTGTCTGCCTCTTTCCAACGAAGGAAATTCTTAATTAATTGAAGCCCTATTTCTATAGGGCTTTTTTTAATTGTTATAAGATTTGGCGCTGCATTTTCCTTTTAAGCGCGCTAAAATGTTTAAAAAAGTACCTCATCATTTTTGTGCGTTTAAAAAGTCGATTTTTGACTTTTTTCAACAATGATATTGGGTGTTTTTTATAGTTTAAAAAAGTATACTTTTCTAAACAGGGGGTAAAAGTATGCAAAGAAATTATGCATATTTGCGTGTGAGCACAAAAGAACAAAATTTAAATAGGCAACTTGATGCAATTAAGCAATTGAATGAGTATATTGACGAGAGAGATATTTATGTAGATAAGGTATCTGGACGTGACTTTAATCGTCCTGAGTGGCAGGCATTAAAAAGAAGCATTCGCCCAGAAGATACGCTTTTTGTCCATTCTTTAGACAGGTTGGGACGTAATAAAGCACAAATATTGGAAGAATGGCAGTGGCTTATGAAAAACAATATTTATATCGTAGTTTTAGACATGCCTATTCTCGATACGAGAAAATATAAAGAATTAGACGGGGTTAGAGAATTAATTTTTAACTTAGTGTTACAGGTTTTATCATGGCTTGCAGAAGAAGAAAGAAAAAAGATTAAAGAGCGGCAAAGAGAAGGAATTGATGCAGCCTTACGAAGGGGGATAAAATTTGGACGTCCTCCCGTTCAAAAACCAAAAAACTTTGATACAGTATATAAGCAATGGAAAAATGGTGAAATCACAGCCACAAAAGCCATGCAGATATTAAATCTTAAACGAAATACATTTTACAAACTTGCAAAAGAACAAAAAGAGATTGGATAAAGAGAAAATTTAAGAGACATTATAAAAAAAAATCTTTGGGTTTGTAATTCCCAAAGATTTTTTATTTATAAAATATTTTTCAGAAAAAAAATACTTGACAATATAAACCATCTTTTTATAAAATGCCCGAAACTTAAGAGAAAGAGGTGGTTTGTATGAAGAGGCTTACAGAAGAGAATAAACTTATTAACAGATATCCAGAGATTGCAAGAGAATTTGATATAGAGAAAAATGAAATTGATATAAATAGTTTAAGTTATGGCAGTGGAAAGAAAGTCTGGTGGAAATGTCCAAAGTGTGGAATGAGTTGGGAATCAGCCGTATACAATAGAACTTTGAATAAACAAGGTTGTCCTTATTGCACCAACAAGAATCCACGAGCAAGCGAAGTTAATAATGTCGCTACAAAGTTACCACATTTATTGCCATTTTGGGATTTTGCAAGAAATGGCAATGTAACACCTCATAACACATGCTACCAAAGCCATAAAAAGGTTTGGTGGATATGCGAAAATAATCATGAACACAGATATTTAGCAAGCGTACAACTTAAAGCGATGGGTTATGGGCAATGCACAATTTGTAAACAATTAAAGAAAGAACAAAGAGAAAAAAGGAAAAAATAACAAAATTATTGATTGCTTTTTATAATAAACCGCTATTGTAATAGCGGTTTATTTATTATTTTGCTTTCTTTGTTGAATTGCTTCTTCAATTTTTTGGATACATTCATTAAGGTTCTTTTTGATTTCTGTTTCCCAAAATCTTAATACAATCCAACCCTTAGAAATTAACTCTTCATTTACCTTTTTATCTCTTTCCATATTTGTTTCGATTTTATGAATCCAGAATTCCCTATTAGTACCTAAACGCTTTTTTTTCTCTTCCCAATTATATCCATGCCAGAACTCACTATCACAAAATATTGCTATTTTCAGATTTACAAAAACGATATCTGGTTTTCCAGGCAAGTTTTTGTAATTTTTTCGATATCTATATCCTTTTTCCCATAATTTTTTCCTAAGAATTATTTCAATTTTTGTATCTTTCCCCCTGATAGCCTGCATATTCCTTCTTCGTTGTTCAGGAGTTAAAACATCCATGTATCATTCCCCCATTTTTTATAATTATACTATCTTAGCAAGTAAAAGTTAAGATATTATTTAAATTCGAGTATACTGAATTACATAAATATTGAAATACATAAAATTATTATTATGTATTTATTGACAACAATAATGATTTAGTGTAAAATCTATCTGTAATATTACATTACACAGGAGGACTTAGCATGTACACATCGATAGATTTATTCAGCGGCCCTGGAGGCTTATGTACAGGTTTTAAATGGGCTGGAATTAAGCCGCTTATTGCGGTTGAATGGAGTTATTGGACTGTTCAGACTTATGCAGCAACTCATGGGGCTGATATCTTTGAATTAGAGAAATATCTAAACGGTACTCTTGAAGATGCTGACTCCTATTTTAAGCCAAGTGAAAGAACTCTGCTGATACATGGCGACATAAATAAAGTTGATGGTAATTTAATAAAAAAGATTTTGAAAAATCGCTTTGGTGTTAATACAGTTGATATCGTAACAGGAGGTGCCCCATGTGAATCTTTTTCGATGGCAGGGGACAGAAAAGAAGACGATGACAGGAACTTCTTATTTATGAATATAATAAGAATCGCAAGAGAAACCAATGCGGCTATGATTTTGTTTGAAAATGTAAAAGGTTTATTTTCTAAGAAATTAGATGGAATACCAGGAAAAATGTATGAAACAATATGCAATGAATTTGAAAGAAAAATAGAAAATTTACCCAGTTATAGATTGGCAAGCAGGGATAAAGACATAGTTCTTTTGAACGCAATTAATTATGGAGTACCACAAAGCCGTGAAAGGTTATTTCTTGTTGCTATCAACGAAAAGTATGAGAATGCAAAATTTAATTACCCTTCCCCTACTCATGGCCCAGGTACAGGAAAACCTTATGTAGCAGTTGCAGATGCAATCCTTGATTTGCCTCAAATAGATTCGGGGGAAGAAACTGAAGTTTATGATTTTGATATAAACACTGTTACAAACCCAACAAGATTAGAATTTTTAAAAGTCATGCATGGTATAAGTAAGCCTGCCCCTGCTCATTTAAATTATAATCCAAAAACTTTAAGTAGCCATAAGGCGGTTAATCACAAAGAGAGCATGAAAATGAGGATGTCTCTTATAAAACAGGGCGAAAATATGCAGACTGCATGTGAAAGACTAAAGGAAAGCAATCAAACCGAATTAATAGAGAAGTATTTCCCTAAAAAACTTTATGCAGCAAGGAATAGAAGATTGAAAGAGGATGAGCCTAGTTTTACTGTTACATCGCACTGTTTAGATGAAATGATACATCCTCGTTTAAATAGGGCATTAACTCCAAGGGAAGTAGCGAGATTGCAGAGTTTTCCTGACTGGTATATTTTCGAAGGGCCATATGTGAAATTTCACAGCGACCCGCAACAGGATAGATACGAGCAAATCGGAGATGCTATTCCACCACTGCTTGCTTATAATATAGCGAAAGAAATTGTAAAAACTCTTAACTCTATATTCCCAGAAAGGGCAATACAAATAGAAGGTGTAATATGAAAAAGAAGGTTACGCTTACACTTTCAGATGAATTAACAGATACATTGGCATATCTAAGTACAATTCTGCATAAAAACCAAAATCAGATTCTTGAAGAAGCGTTCTGGGAATGGTGGAATAAGCAAAATAAAGAGTTAAGAGATTCAATAGATGAAATGTTAAAGATAACTCAAAAAGTAAGAGAAACGAAAAGAAACCATTAGTTTTATGACTAAGGGTTTCTTTTTTAATTATTATTTGATAAAATCTAAAGTTGTAAATAATATGAAATGGAGGTGAAAAGATGAGTGATAATAATACATATAAAACGATGCACGGCAATTTAGGCAAAATGAGCCTTAATGATTTAATAGATTTATTAAAGAAAAAGGGATACATAGCAGAATACCAGACTCCTATCAGGGCTGGTTACAAAGATATTAATCCTGAGCAGTTTTATTTCCAGTTTTTAATAAAGTTTGATGATGGGGAAAAGTGGATAGTGCATTCTACAACATCAATAAGAACGGACAGGATTAACATCCAGCAATGGAATGCATATCATATTAAAAAAGTAAAAGATGAAATAACAAAATCAATTATTGTATATCCAGATGATATTTCTGAAACAGAGCGGAATAATGCAATATCTTATTATAATAAAATACTAAATAATCAAATTTACTCTGCTATAGATGACGTAGTGAGTCAAACGGAGTTTTATTCAATGATTGAAGAAAAGTATCTCCGAGGCATGATAACAGGGCAACAAAAAGCATTGCAGGGACTTAATTTTGAAGAACAGATAGAAATAATTCTTAACAACCAGAAAAACTTTGCAAAATGGGCTAATGATGATGAACTTGAAACAGGATTATTTTATCCATATTTCAAACAAATAATGGATAGTATTAATATAACTAATCCTGCTATTATAAAAGAAATAAATGCTACTAGAGATATAGAACTACTTCCTTCTGGAGGTAAACCAAAAACAGATGTATTGCTTGTAGTAACATTTAAAGATGGAAACACCCAAAATTATACTTTTAGTTGTAAAAGAACGAGCAGCGATTGGGTAAGCGTACATGAATATTCAGTTGATAAATTTATTGATGTATTAAAAATAACAGATAAAAAGTTAATCCAGACATTAGAATTATTCCAAAAAGTTGGTGGTATGAAAGCCCTTGGCAAAGAACTTACCCAGTATTTAGAAAGGGAAATGCCGAAATACAATAGAAAATTAGCATTGTGGGTATATGGTGGTGTTGGAGGTGACGGAAACCCCAAAACACAATGGGCTGATTATATAATAACATATCAAAATGAAACATCTGAATTTAAAATTCATAAACTGGATAAGTACATAGATAATATCTTAAAAATTAATGATGGGCATTTCGGAACACCTTTCAGATGGACATACCCTTCTGGTGGAAAAGGAAAAAGAATTCAATTAAAAGGTAAGATTATATGAGAAAAAAGAAAGAATCTGTTTTGATGACAGATTCTTTTTTATAATAAATTGCTGCAAATTTATTAAAATTTATACAAGGCGCTGCGTAAATTACTATAATACGTTATACTTAATAATATAGGAAAAATACTTTTTTATAAAAAAGGAGTGAAATATTATGAAAAAGATTCTATGCTTTCTTATAAATATATTACCAGTGTTTGTTGGATATGGCGTATTTGCTATATTGTTAGCCATATTTACAAAGATTCCAAGTTTAGGGCAACAAATATTAAATCTATGGTATATCCCGTTTGCCATAATTTCTTTTTATATGTTTTATACGACTTTAAAAGATTTTCGTTCAGCAAAACAAAATAATTAATAAACAGATAAAATACCTCCTTAGAGCAAAAAAGCAGGAACCAAAATGGTTCCTGTTTTTTTATTAATACATAGAGTTAAAAATTCTAACATTCTTACCTTTTAACAGTTTAAAGAAATAATCTTTTGTTACATGTATATCGTATTCACCAGCACCAACGTAAATTCGCTGGATTTTCGTAACATCTATCTCTTCAAAAATCTTTTTTATAATCTCTTTATTATCTATTCTTGTATAGTAAACAGAATCAACTGATATAGGCTGATTTTCCCATAGGTAAAGAACTCTCACAGTGTCTTTATACTTATAAAATTTCTCTTGTACTTCTTTATTATTCATAATCAGTTGCTCTTTCATAAAATCATCCCCTTTCCCATGATGTTTGTGGCATTTTAAGGAATGATACTTTCTCATGTCAAGTCTTTTTTAGAAAAATTTTTTCTTATTTTATAGAAAATAAACTTGACACAGCAAAGAATGATTCCGTATAACATGTTCACAATAAACAAAGGGATTTTTGAAAGGAGATTTTTTAATGATGAAGGTAATTGATAGGTGGCTTGATAAAGAATTTAAGAAGGCACTGGAAAATCCTAAAGGGTTTATAAGGCAACAAAAAATAAATAAGGTATTGACAGCAATAGGCTTACTAATAGTTGCAATTGTTACATTGAATGTATTTAATGTTATTTAGAAAAAACGGGTGCTAAAACAAGCACCTTTTTTCTTTATCTCTTCCATCCTCCTCTTCTCTATTCTCTTCTGTGAATTTTCATAATGATTGTTTTGAGGACCAGACATTTTTGTTTTTTGACGTTATATTGTTTTAAGAAAGGAGTTGGTATTATGAAATATGAGGAATTTACAAATAAAATAATAAAAGATTTAAAATCACTGTTTGACGAAGTGCGTATTGATAACGAAGACAGAATATATATTGCAAAAGGTGTCACTAATGTATCTGTGCCGATAAAGCCGATGTATCAAGAGTATCTATTATACGGGTATACTAAAAATTTAAAAAACTATCTTAAAATAATAAACAATATTCTGGATACTTACAAGTTTAAACTTGATTTATCGAATGTCTTTCCATTAATAAAGCAAAAAACAAATGATAATAACATAAGCAAAAATTTTGTCGAAAAAGATTTATTTTGTGATTTAAAAATAATGTATGTAAGCGACTTAGGGGAAGTATTCCGCTTTGTTTTAAAAGAAGATTTAAAAAACGCAAATATTAATTTAAATGAATTGGAAGAAAAAAGCATGATTAATTTAAATAAGATGGCAAACATTCTCTCAAGGCTTGATAACTCTCTTGAAATATATAGTTTGAGATTTACAACTGACTTCGCGGCTACCCTATTCCTTAGCAAACATATACAAAAACAAATTAAACAAAAAGTTGGTGATGATATTGTTTTTTGTATGCCCTCCGCGTCCGCCCTGTTTTGTGCAAGATATAGAGAATCCACCTTTTCTATTTATAAAAACATATTACAAAATTTAATGACGATAGACACAGATATAAATAAAATCAGCAACCATATTTATAGGCGTGATTGCAACGGAAATTATTCAATAGTTGTTTAAATTACCTGACATAAACGATTTAAAAAAGCGTTATTTTTTGCAATTTTTATAACAGGCTTGATTTTAAAAGAATGGCTTAGTATAAGTTATACACTTATTGAATAGACAACTGAGACAACAGAAAAAGGGCAGAGATTAACACTGCATGCTATAAATTTACAAAAGAGGCTTAAGAGAGATAGATACTATTGTTTCATTGTTACTTAATTAATTGTAAAGCAAAAAGCACCAGAAAAACCGGTGCTTTTTGCTTGGGCGTGGACTGTGGATAGCCCTTAGCCCTCTCTCAAAGACACTATACATAAATTATAATATACAAAATGATAAAAGGCTATAATTATTGATTATTTTTCTTTAATTTTTGGATTAGTTTTATAGTTTCGTCCATTTGAGGTGACCGGTTTAAAAATTTTTTATTTTTTATAGAAAAAAATTTGACATTAGAAAGAATCTTTTTATAATGCACATCGTATAGTGGGAGACAACTTCGGAAAAATTCATACATAACGTAAATAACGAATTGCGGACAATTGAATAAAAAAATACGGCTAATATCACGTCCTCCCCCTTTTCACAAAAGGAAGGGAGATGATACGGATGTTAGCCAAACAACTCACAAACACAAACTCACATTTTGATGATTTTGATGCTTTTCTTGAAAATCCACTCGAATATAAATTTACAATACATCAGACTGATAAGATAGGTAATGTTATAAAAGAGTTGCATAGAGACAGTGAGGGATACATTGCCAGTTGTTATTTTGATAAAGACGGAAAAATGAAACAAAATTTTTACAAGATTGATGAATTTGATTGCAAAACTGAAAATGCTTTCTTTTCCGTTAATACTTTCTATACAAAATGGAGAAACAATGATTGTGTGTGTGAATTAAAAGGATTTTTCAGTGATATAGATACCTACAAAACAGGATTAATAAACGAACAAATAATTTGGTTACTCGAAGAAGATGTATTCGGTATTAAAATTCCTTATCCTACATGGTTAGTTTCATCTGGGAACGGTTTGTATTATATTCTTAAATTCAATAATAATATTAAAGTCAGAGAAGATAACAAAATAAACTTCGAATTAAGAGAAAAATGGGATATTTGCATGAAGTTTATATATGACACTTTAGAGGAATACGGTGCTGATAGAAAAGCGATGGATGTAAGCAGAGTGCTGCGTATAGATGGCACATACAACACAAAAAATAATAAACAAAAAGAGGTAACTATTTTAAAAAATTATGGGAATACAATAGATGACATTGACGAATTCATAGACTTATGGCTTCCAGATGAATATATTCAAAAAGATAAACCCAAGACACTTCTAAAGGCTTATACAATTGAAAGGATAAAAGTAGTAAAAGAAAACGGTAAAAAATATGGCAAATCACTTAAAAAACTTAATTTAGAACGAATGAGAGATATAATGCGTTTAGTAGAAATGAGAAAAGGTGATTGTACAGGAACCAGAAATTATATGTTGCTTTTATTTGCTTATCACACTCTACAAACAAATCAAGGCAATTTAGAACAAGCACTTCAGGATACACATTTACTAAACAATTCGTTTAATGAACCAGAGAGGACTTCACAAGTAAATGCAATAGTTAGAACAGCATACAAAGCATATCAAGAATGGGCTTCAGGTGAAAAAGTTCTGGTAAATAATAAATGGTGTCGTAAAGGCTATAATTATTCAAATGAAAACCTCATAGAAATACTTTGTATTACAGAAGAAGAGCAACGTAAACTTAAGACAATAAAATCCAAAAAGATAGTGAAAGAGCAAAGGAATAAAAAGAGAAAAGAAAAGAGAAGAAACGAGGATGGATTAACCCAAAGAGAACAACAAAAACAAGAAACAATCGCTAAAATAATGACTTTAAAGGAACAGGGCTTAAATAACACTGAGATTGCAAAGCGTCTAGGTTTAGCAAGACAGACAGTTTCTAAATATGTAAATCAAAAATGATTATTTTTTATAACATGAGTGTCACCTAAAATGGTACTTTATATAGATAGTGTATTGCAACCTATACCCCTACCCAAAAAAACCTTTAAAAGGAGATGATGCTTTATGAAAACAAAAATAAATCAAAATTCTTCACAAAATAAAATTAAAATTGAGAAATTAATAAATCACTTTAAAACCCTTACAGAACAAGAAGAATATTTAATGACATCTTCGTTATTAGATTATTTGTTTTTTGTAAATACTCACATAGATTTATATAAATATTATCTTGCAATGCTGTATAAAAAGTTTAATAAAGACACAATTTGTCAATATTATCTTGAACATGTTATAAAAAGTCCACAAGTCATTCAATTACTAAAAAATTTTGAAGTAATGGTAGACACAAGGGAATATATCAACTACTATTTTGATGAAAGAAAAAACGAGTATAACGAAAGTTTAAATCATATATTTGCTTTACAAAAAGCGATATTTGCAGATAAAGACGAAAAAATCAAACATTATTTTCAGCAATATGATTTTGTGCCTGAGGTTCAGGCAATAATAAAATATTGCAGATATCACTATCAAAGTATTCAAGAAATACCTGAAGAGTACAAAATAAGAATAA
>Ga0134102_1002796_pt1 | contig 10782 bp, 8 predicted proteins | sample 13_3_2metaG_FD_94447 | JGI IMG/M metagenome (GOLD analysis project Ga0134102, IMG submission 94447) | Switchgrass degrading microbial communities from high solid loading bioreactors in New Hampshire, USA - 13_49_3.3_201_A3 metaG | ecosystem: Engineered > Bioreactor > Semi-continuous > Anaerobic >...
AAATCCTTTTCCACATTCACGGCAACAACATCGTTGACAAGCAGGCGGAAACGGTCTCCCATATCGATCAGTGAAGCAGCGATAGCGTTTCCTGCTTTTCCGTTGAACACCATCCGCGCAGGATCCGCCTTACCACCAATACCGAGCGGATGCACCTCTATCCTGGGCCGTGTTGCGGCAACTGAAGGACATACTTCCAGCATGTGCGCGCCAAGAATCATGCAGTTGCCGGGCTCGAAGTGATAGGTATAGTCTTCCATAAAGGATGTACCGCCATCAAGCCCGGAGGCCATCAACTTCATGATCCTGACAAGACCGGCAGTTTTCCAGTCGCCTTCCGCTCCGAAACCGTAACCTGCTTCCATAAGCCTTTGAACAGCAAGGCCGGGCAGCTGATTCAAGCCATGAAGGTTTTCAAAGGTGGTCGTGAAAGCACCAAATCCGCCTTCCTCCAGGAATGTCCTGATGGCGATTTCCAGCTTGGCCTGATACCTGATGGCATCCCTTACCGGACCCTCAGAAAGGCCTTCGGGAGCAATCTCATATTTTTCCTCATATTCCTTAAGAAGCTCGTTGGCGCTCTGGTCGGTTACATCGTTCAGTACCCTGACAAGGTCGCCGATACCGTAACCATTAATCGACCATCCGAACTTGATCTGGGCCTCTACCTTGTCGCCTTCTGTGACGGCAACTTCACGCATATTGTCGCCAAAACGGGCGATCTTGAGCTTTCTGCCTTCGATATAGCCGACAGCTGCGCGCATCCAGCCAGCGATCCTGCGTGAGACCTCAGGATCTTCCCAATGTCCGGCGACTACCTTGCGGGCAATCCTCATCCGCGAACCGATAAACCCGTACTCACGGTCGCCATGGGCTGCCTGGTTCAGATTCATAAAGTCCATATCAATGCTGTCCCAGGGAATGTCGCGGTTGAACTGCGTATGCAAATGCAGCAAAGGTTTTTGCAGCATTGAAAGACCTGTTATCCACATTTTTGCGGGAGAGAAGGTATGCATCCAGGTGATGATACCGGCACAGGCAGGAGCTACATTTGCTTCCTGAATCACCTTTCTTATCTCATCAGGAGTTGTTACCACGGCTTTGAAAACGATTCTGCAGGGAATGGAAGCATTTTCATCCAATGATTTTGCAACCCTTTTTGCATTCTCTTCTACCTGCAAAAGCGTTTGCGGACCGTAAAGATGCTGGCTTCCGGTAACAAACCAGAATTCGTACTTTTTGAGATCTAGCATTGTCGTACCCCCTATAAATGTTTTTCTGCCGTCCCTGGCGTGGTTCTCCTGATCCAATTATACACCGGATTGTGCCCCATGTCCTGATCAATTGCAATCGCATTTGGTAAGCGCATACGGCGCAGATTTTTGCATGCAGTTTATTGTGCCCGGTAAAGCGCCATACCATAAATCAGCTTTGCTTATTATCCTTTTTTCCCGGCCTCAGCCATTCAGGCAAAAGCCCAATTGCACCCTTTTCCCGTACTGCAAGGATCACGCTTTGCAGCAGGATGAAGAAGCACAGCATAAGCCCGGTGGTAATGCTCTGATAATAAGGCTTGGTAAGCCCAGATGCGATAACGATGTTCGTGATAGTCTTCAGGGACAGCATCCCAAAAAGCGTTCCGATAACATTACCAACACCGCCGGTCAATAATGTTCCGCCTATGATATTGGATGCGATCGCCTGCATTTCTGCCTGGGTTGCGTTGGCAGCATCCCCTGCGCCCGTATGAAGCAGGTAGACATAGCCGGCTATCCCGGACAATATCCCGGCCAGCAAATAAGCGTAGAATTTTGTACGCTTGACATTGATACCGAGCGTCAGCGCACTGTGGCTGTTTCCGCCCACCGCATAGAGGTTGCGTCCGAACCGGGTCCATTTAAGAATGATCGCTACGGCTATCACCACGATCAAGGCAATCACTACTCCCAGCTCGATCTGGGCCGGTATGAAGATACCGGTCTTCCCGTAATAGCCCATTCCGGGTATCGTAATGCGCATCTGCTTAAGATTAAGGAAAGCTTCATGGGTTGCTGTTCTGGGTGCAATGCTGACGATGGTTACCATGCCCCTGGCAAAGAACATTCCCGCCAAGGTGACGATAAAGGGCTGTATCTCCAGGTAAGCTACCAGTATCCCGTGAAGCAGGCCGAAGAACAGGCCTATGCCCAGGGCCAACAAAAGCGAACCGATAACCGTGCCGCCATGGTCCTCAAGGTAAACAACGCATGCCATGGTGACAAGGGCCGTAACACCGCCGCCGGAAATATCGATGCCGCCGGATATCATCACCATGGTCAGTCCGCAGGCAATGATGAGCAGGAATGCATTGTTATTGAACAGGTCGAGGAACTGCTGGGGGTTCAGGAACCCGCCGCCCCAGACAAACATGGCGAGCAGGTACATACCGATGAAGGTACAGATCGTTATGGTCATCAGCAGGTTGGTGTTTGAGATAGGCTCCCTTGGTTTTTTTCCTCGATTTTCAATGATTAAATCCTTGCCTTTTTTCATAGCTTATTCCCCATTACTCCGTTGATTTTCTCAAAATCTACACAGGGATCATCTATCAACCTGAATGCACCGGTCGCGCGATTTGTCAGGCAGCTTTCGCCTGGACTTCCTTTTCAGGCTGTTTTTTAAACATCTTTTTGTACATCCTGACGACAAAATCCTTAACGACCGGCGAACTGCATACGACTATCAGTATGATAACAATCGCCTTGTAGGCTTTTACAGCCGCCGAAGGGACCTTCATCGCATAAAGCGTGACGGTCAGAGCCTGAATGATGTACGCACCGATAACTGAACCGTAGAGATTGAATTTACCGCCGCTTAAGGCATTTCCGCCAATTGCGACTGCCAGGATGACATCCATTTCCGCATCCAAAAGCAGGGTTTCATGGTTGATAAGCCCTATCCTGCATACGGTGATACAGCCCGCCGTAGCAACGCAAACGCCCGATATGATAAACGCTATGAGCTTGATCCAAACCGGGCTGATCCCGTTCAGGTGGGCTGTCCCCTCATTAATTCCGACCACCTGTGTATATAACCCGAGATTGGTAAATCGTAAAACCAGCGTGATCAGAATAAGGAATATGACCATGATAAGGATGGGGGTGGGTATAGGAATCCCGGGAATAAAACCGCCAATACTGGTAAGCAGGGGACTTGAAACAGTCGGCGTCGCACCGCCGTTAATCCAGTAGGCGATCGAACGTCCTGCCGAAAAAAGAATCAGTGTCGCGATCATGGGCTGGATTTTGAATACGGCGACCAGTACCCCGTTGAAGAGGCTGAAAAGGACTGAAACGACACAGCTGAGCAAAAAAGCGAGAAGGAAAACCGGTATAGTGATCTCGTTGGCGCGAAGCACGCTTACAAAAACGCTGCCCGCTATGGCCGCCACGGCTGCAACGCTTATATCCTGCCCCTTACAGGACGATGTTATCAGCGTCATGCCGATGGACAGGATAGCAATGGCCGACGCACCGTTCAGGATACTGATCAGGTTTCCTGAAAGTACAGCGTTCCCATCGTTGTTGGTGGCAATGGTTATGGAGAAAAACTCCGGATCCCTGATCAGGTTGAAAACAACTAGCAGAAACAGCGCAAACAACGGTATTGCCAGCTGAGAGCGCGCCATTTTCTTAAAAAGACTTCCCATTATACCGCCTCCCCCGCTATGGTATGCATGATGTTGTCCTGGGTCATTTCTTCGCCCGTAAGCTCGCCCACAATCTTGCGATCGCGCATCACGATCAGGCGCGAACAGGTGCGAAGCATCTCCTCTATTTCCGAGGAAATGAACGTGATGCTGACGCCTTCCTCGGCCAGTTTAAGCACCAGCTTCTGTATTTCCACTTTCGTACCCACATCGATTCCGCGGGTTGGTTCATCCAGGATCAGGTACTGGGGATTTGTCAGCAGCCAGCGTGCCAGTATGGCTTTCTGCTGATTGCCTCCCGACAGCGACTTGATGGGTGTATCCATCGAGGCGGTCTTTATGCCTAACAGTTTGATGTACTTGTCGGCAAAAGCTTCTGCCTCGGCTCTTGAAAACGGCCTGAAAAAGCCTTTCATAACCTGCAGGGCAAGTATGATATTCTCCCGGACCGACAGGTCCTCGACGATACCGTCCCGTTTTCTGTCCTCGGGCAGGTATCCGATGCCATGCTTCATGGCATCCTTGGGCTTTTTGATTTTAACATCCTTTCCGTTTATCCTGATCTTGCCGCCGGTAATCCTGTCAGCGGCAAAAATAGCGCGCACGCTTTCGCTGCGGCCCGAACCAAGTAGCCCGGTGAAACCGTTGACTTCTCCCTTTCTGATCTTGAAATCAAATGCGTTGGAACAGTTTATACTCGATAAACCAACTGCCTCATAAACGGGCGGTTCATTGGTTTCCTCTGCCATTAGCTGACTTTTTTTCAGCGCCGAAACATCCTCAAGGTCTTTGCCCATCATCTTGGAAATGAGCTGTACACGCGGCAGATCCTTTACCTCATACTCTCCTACCAGTTCGCCATTCCTAAGTACCGTTATCCTGTCGCATATCTCGTACACCTGTTCAAGGAAGTGCGTAATAAAGATGATGCCAACGCCGCGTGCCTTCAGATCCCGCATCAGCGAGAACAGCCTCGCGACCTCCTGTTCGTCGAGGGAGGAGGTCGGCTCGTCCAGGATAAGCACTTTACAGTCCATATCGACTGCGCGGGCGATGGCAACCATTTGCTGTACGGCAATGGAACAGGTGTCAAGTTGCTGGGTGGCCCTAGCCGGGATTTTGAGCTTCTCAAGTCTCTCCGCTGCCCTCTTTTTCATTTGACGCCAGTTTACCGTATGGTAGCTGCCCCGTCCGATGAACATGTTCTCTGCGACAGTAAGGTTGGGGCAAAGGGTTATCTCCTGGTATACGGTACTGATCCCCAGGTTTTGAGCTTCATACGGAGATTTTACATGGATTTCCCTGAGGCTGCCGTCTATATTTAAGAAAACCTGCCCCGAATCTTTAGGATGCACGCCGGTCAAAACCTTGATCAAGGTCGACTTTCCGGCTCCGTTTTCACCCATCAGGGCATGGATCTCGCCTTTTCTGAGCGTAAAATCGACATTCTGCAAGGCACGAACACCCGGGAACGATTTACTGATATTTCTCATGGATAAAACAACGTCGTTCTGCATACGGCTACCATCCCTAAATGCTTAAGTCTCTTCATTATAGCGGTGCAAGTATGCGGAAAGATCCGCATACTTTGCACCGCCTGAACCGTCAATACAGTTCCGGTTCAATCAAACGCATCCGTCATCAGTCGCCGATGCCGTATTTGTCTATGTCTGCCTGAGTAATGGTATTGCAATCGAAGTATCTTTCTTCGTTGATAACGATCTTTTCTGTAAGCTGCCCGCCTTTTTCAAGGGTCTGGATCATTTCATGGATCTTCTGAGCCTGGAACGGGCTGCACTGAACGTCGAGGTTCCAATTGCCGGCAAGCACTTCCCTGAGGGCCCACTTGTTGAAGTCGAAGCCTATGATGACCACATCCCCGTTCTTACCGTGGGTGATACCTGCTTCATCGAGAGCTGCAACGGCGCCCTTTGCCATACCGTCGTTTTCAGCATAGATGACATTGAATTTCTCACCAGAGTTGATAACAGATTCCACGATCTGCTTGGCTGTTGCTTCGTCCCAGGTAGCGGTCTGCTGGACAACCTTTTTCATGGTGCCATTTGCAAACTGCTCATCGAGAGGCTTTGTACGGCCGATCTGAGCGTCGCTGCCCATTGCGCCCTGGATATGTACGACATTGTATTCAGGGAGCTTCTGATCCAGCAGCCACTGTACGGCCATCCTGCCCTGGGCTTCCATGTTGGAGATAACGGCGGCCTCAAACAGGCTTTGGTCAACATTCATCATACGGTCGAAGAGGAATACTTTAACGCCGGCTTTCTTTGCGTTTTCAAGAACATTGGTCCAACCGTCTGTCGCGGCAGCAGAAATAAGGAGGTAATCCACGCCGTCGGTAATGAACTGCTGAGCTGCGTTCAGCTGCTCGTCATTCTTGAGGCTGTAGAAGGTGGAAACCTTATATCCGTTTGCTTCGCTGAAACCTTTTCAAAGTCTGCCACGTTTGCAGCACGGTATCCGGACTCGGAAGGCGGGTTGTTCACGATACCCACTTTGATAAGACCGTCTTTATCCTTAGATGTCTGAGCAGAACCGCATGCTGCCAAACTTAACGCCAACGCCGCAGCAAGGATCAATGCAAGGATTTTCTTTGTTTTCATTGCCTTATTCCCCTTTCAGTTTAATCTTTGTGTTAAAATCATATAATTTGAGGGGAATAATATACAAGTTTTTTGTGCAAAGTGCGTAAGATTTTCAACCAAGTCATTTAAAAATCAAAAATTAAGTTCCTGGATACCTGGCGTTGCTTCTGACACCATTCATTCCCATTGTATGATCATAATATTTCTAACATTTACAGTAAAATAATTAACCTCCGTGTCAATAGCCCCTGCTGTCAATCATTTCCCGGGTTATTGTCCGGTAATCGAAGTATGTTTCATCCACATAGTTTATCCGATCTACAGGTTCTCCGCGCTCAAGCTTCTTGATGACTTTGTCCACATACGGACCCTGCAGCGGGTTACATTCCACGTTCAACGCGATTTTGCCGGCAAGCGTGTACTCAAGTCCAAGCCTTGTCGCATCAAACGAGATGACGATAACCCCGTCCTCAGGGTTGCATTTTAACCCCGCTTCTTCCAGCGCAGCGATTGCTCCAAGCGCTTCTCCGTCGTTTTCACAGTATACCACGTCTATATCCGTTGTCCGCTTCAGGATGGAACTCATGACTTCGTATGACTTGGCCTTTGTAAAATCACCGCATTCCTGTGCTGCGATCACCCAGTTCGGATGCCGCTTTACCGCATTTTCCAGAGGGACAGTCCTGCCTAATTGCGGGGTGGAACCAATGGTGCCCTGAATGTGAACTATCCGTATCGGTTCATTTGCTCTGCCCTGCTCTTCCAGGAAGTCCTCCAGCCATTTGACCGCGAGCTCGCCCTCCTTGTAGAAATCGGAACCGACATAAGCCGTATACAGGTCTTCATCCTGCCGTTCGATGTACCTGTCGATAACGATGACCGGAATGCCGGCCTCTTTCGCTTCCAGCAAAATGGCGTTCCAACCAGTCTCTACTTTTGGGGAAAACACGATATAGTCGACGTCCTGCTGAATAAACATCCTGATGGCCCGGATCTGGTTTTCCTGTTCCTGCCTGGCATCATCGAAGATAAGCATGTATCCGTTTTCTTCTGACAAAACCGATTTGATGTTCTCCGTATTGGTTACGCGCCACTCCGATTCAGCGCCTACCTGTGAAAAGCCCACCACTATCAGGTTATCCCCGGAGGATCCCGACAAAGAGTGGGCATCTTCTCCTGAACATCCGCAGAGAAACACGGCGGCCACGCATAGTATCACAGCAAGAAGTTTTCTCATATAGCCATCTCCTTGTCGCTGGTCTTCATGGGTATGGTGACGATGACCTTTGTCCCCACATCCAGTTCGCTTTCGATGGTCAGCCCGTATTCAGCACCAAACAATATCTGTATCCTCTGATGGACCGTCCTCAAACCAAAGCCCTCTCCCTTGCTGTCGCCAAGGGAGGCCTTGATCTCTTTCAGCCGTTCTTCGGACATGCCGCGCCCATCATCCATCACTTCGAGGATGATATGTCCGTTTTCTTCCCTGCCGGTAAGGCGGATGACCCCTTTTCTGCGCCTGTTCTTTATTCCGTGATACAGCGCGTTTTCCACCAGGGGCTGAAGGGTCAGCTTGGGAATGATGTACTGTTTCAGATGATCCGGGATGTCAATTTCATATTCCAGGATATCGCTGTAGCGCATCTGTTGGATCTCCAGATAGCTGCGGACGTGCTGTTCTTCCTCTCCAAGGGTGATAACGTTTTTGCCCCGGCTCAATGAAAAACGGAAATAGTTGGAGAGGCTTGTAACCATCTTGACCGCTCCGTTGATTTCACCGGACTCGATAAGCCATACGATAGTGTCGAGCGTATTATACAGAAAATGCGGGTTGACCTGGGACTGCAGCAACGCCAGTTCTGCTTTCCTGCGCTGTTTCTCCTGCTCGGTGTTCTTCTGGATCTGCCATATCAGGCGTCCTACCATGTTTTCTATACCGTCCGAGAGGATCTGTATCTCCTCAAGATCGGCCTGGATGGGTTCTTTGACCAATAAATTGCCCTTGCCTATCGCTTCGAGGCGTTCACAGATCATATCGATGGGATCGACGATCTTGCGGCTAAGCCTTTTTGAACTTTTCAGCAGGAAAAACAGCAGCATCAGCGCAAGGAGAACCACCACGCCCATCAGGATGATCATGTTCCTGACCATATCGGACTGGAGGCTGTTCAGATGTGCCGCTTCGTAATACAGATAAGTGTACATGAATCGCTGTATCAGGTCGGTCAATATGTAGATATTTTTCTCCAGTTGATCCACACGCGAGTCGTACTCTTTTGTCTCTGCGATCTGCTGCATCTTTTCCTCAAGGTTGTGGCAGAGGCTGAGCACGCTGGAAATGGCCCGAAGGCTTTCTTTTTTCGTTGTCGTGTCGTACAGCTTCTGCGCAATCTCCTTTGCGGACTTAACCTCTTCAAGGGGCAGACCTTCCGAGTACTGGCTGTCGATCACGTAATAGTACATTTTCAGATCCACATCATCCTTGAAGTTCTGGTTGAACTCCGAAGCCATGGTGACATTGTTCAGGATTGCATTGTATCGAAAAACATACAATATCCCCACCGATGCAATCACCAGGATAACCGTCATCAGCGGCAGGGATACCAGAAGGCTCATATTCCAGAGCCTGCTCTGCATCTTTATTTTTCTCTCTTTACGCCTGTTATCAATGCTCACTGCCTGTCCCTCTTCGATATTCACTGGGCGTGCAGCCCGAAACTTTCTTGAACACAAAGCTGAAATAGTGCGGATCCTTGTATCCGACTGCAAATGCGATTTCGCTCAGTCTCAGGTCGGTATTGCGTAGCATATTCTTCGCTTCATGGATACGCCTTGATGTGATGTATTCCGTCAATGTCTGCCCGACTTCCTGGCTGAAAACGGCTGACAGGTAGTTGGGACTGATGTTGACGCTTTTAGCAACTTTGTCCAGTGAGATGGACGGGTCCGAATAGTTTTGGTTGATAAAATCCATCGCCTGTTTCAATAAAACATGCTGCTGCCTGGTGCTTTCACGGTCGCGCAGAACGATCGTGCGTTTGATGACCTGGCGCGCATAATTCCGTACCTCCTCGGCAGTGGATATGCTGTCATTGGGCCAGAAATCCGCCGACCATATGGTGTCCATGCTGGAGCCTATCAGGTCCAGGTATTTTACCGCAGCAAAATAAACTGTCATGGCCATGTACCTGCAAAGCAAGGCGGTGGAAACAACTCTTTCCCCTACATTTTGCAGCACCTGTTCGATAAAGTCATCGATTTCCTGTTCCGTTCCGCTGCTTAAAAACTTTCTGATGTGTTCAAGATCAATTTCCTTGCCGTATGTGCCTGCCTGAAAATCATTGTTCTTTCTGAGGTTCCGTATGCTCGCTTCAGTCAGGATATGTTCTTCGGGGCATATGTAGCGATAAGCCAGAATACGGCTTGCTTCGGCAAAGCAGGCCGGAAGGGCGCTGAGCCGTGGCACAGGCGTCCCCCTTGCGATATACCAGCCCACATCGTTTCCTGCCGCGGTACAACGATCCCGTATACTTTTGATGCAATTGATGGTTTTTGATTCTATCTCATCCTGAGAGCCCTTCACCAGGACAGCATAGGTGGTGATGTTCCATCTGAACAGGATAAGGTCGGATCTGCCGATGAACAGTTTTGTCACTTCGTCCTGCACCGCGGCGAGATCATCGGTATAGCTTTCCGGCATGCTGCCGTCATATTCTGCGCTGCTGAGTGAGAAAAGAACGATATTGTAGAACGGAGCACAGATATCGATGTTCATGGATTCGGCGGTATTAATGATCTCCGATTCGCTTAAAGCACCGGTAACTATTCTTTCAAAGAATCGTCTGCGGGAAAAGTTTTCATACTCCTGGGCTTCACGCCGGAAATGCTCTATGTATTCCTGCTGCTGACGTTCTTCCATCATTTTCTTATGCAGTTCAGCCAGTATCTCCACAAGCTTGTCCTTTGTAATAGGCTTGAGCAGGTATTGATCCACGCCCATGCGAATGGCTTGCTGCGCATAAGTAAAATCATCGTATCCGCTTATGATGACAATTTTTGTCCTTGGAAGCTCATCACGCACCAGTTTTATTAAGGTCAGTCCATCCATAAAAGGCATCTTGATATCTGTGATGAGAAGATCAGGCTGAATTTCCCGGATCATAGGGAGTGCAAGCTCGCCGTCCGAAGCGTCACCCGTATAATGAAATCCATACTGTTCCCATTGGATATTCCTGCGTATGCCCTCGCGGACGACATTCTCATCTTCGACAAGAAAAACCTTGAACATCCTGCTACTTCCCCTCGTTCTGAACAGCTTAAGCACTATAATGCGAGCAGATGTGGCTGAAATGACAATAAAACGGCATGTCCCTTATTTGTTAAAATCATGATATCATCCTGCAAATGCCATTGTCAACGAAACCTGGTTTGCAGGAGTTTTCTGCTCATTTTTTCTTGCTTTTATAAGCAGGAAGTCGGGTCTATGAATGG
>Ga0134102_1002849_pt1 | contig 10600 bp, 10 predicted proteins | sample 13_3_2metaG_FD_94447 | JGI IMG/M metagenome (GOLD analysis project Ga0134102, IMG submission 94447) | Switchgrass degrading microbial communities from high solid loading bioreactors in New Hampshire, USA - 13_49_3.3_201_A3 metaG | ecosystem: Engineered > Bioreactor > Semi-continuous > Anaerobic...
GAACGCCACACCTGCTGAGCGCCGCATGATTGCCTCCGCCTTGATTGAGCGTGTCACAGTCCATCCCGGCTATGAGCTGGATATCCAGTTTCGGGTGGGTATCGACTCGCTGGCACAGCTGCCAGAAGGGGATAGTGGTATGTAATGAGAGGGTAAATAAAAAGTAACTTCGCTCCATTTATCTTGCGAGTTTTAACAACATGATTAAGCCGATAATACTTGTAATGAGGCTGTAAATTGCTATAGCAAGTATTCCACCGACATACCATGGTATTGAAGCGATAAACAATGCAACTATACACCCAATTGCAAAAATTACTATGTCCATCATTTTTGCGGAGGCAGTTAGTTGCTTAAATTCAATTAATGTTTCTACAAGATGTAGTGCCGTACCAACGAGCAAGAGAATAATTGAACGGAAGCCAAACCACCCGATTAATGACAGACAAGCCCCGCCTAACCCCACAAGAAAGGAAATCATATCTGCCCTCCATTATACCTTCTGTGTTTACTTCTCACCATCGAGTACTGGGTCAATAAACAGCCTTAATAATTCTTGAAGGACCTCATCGCCTAAGGACTCCATTTTTTCCAACTTCATCCCATCAATTATGATATAGCTATCATAGAAGAAAATATCGACAACAATAGTATCTTCGATTGCCTTATCGTTTCTCATGACTTCGAAAGACTCGTTGTAAAATGTATCGCAGTAAAGGTTGTTTGTACATCTCATTTTAACTGTTGTCGGGGTACATTCCTTGGGTGCTATTCTTGCTGAAAGAATACTGTCACTTCTGAAATACAAATCCCCAGCAAAGTGGTTCCATATTGTCCATGAGGTGTCGTACGTAATTTTCCCGAACAAAGAATCATACTCATCTGCATAAATCATTTCTATCTCATAACCATCAATGTGCATAATGAGGCGCATTTCATCCTCAGTCGGAATAATATAATAACCTTCGTCCGGCTTATAAAACGTCGATGTGTAATAAATCTTTATTGATGCAACTAATAATGAAAGGGCGATAACGCCGATAAGAACGTATAATAGGATTTTCTTGAAAAATGAAGTTGTTTTATTCACTAAAAATTTACCTCCTTTTTTGTATACTACAATTTCTCGCTTACAGATGCAACCATATTTGTTAAAATAATCTGGACTAAGACATACGAAAATTTGCAACGGAATTTTGCTGCTTTTTTGTCTATTGATAGGGGACAGGCAAAGAGAGAGTTGGAGGCCGCAGGTATGACAAAGGGATATGGGCAATCACAAAATCAAAGGCTGAATTTGTGCGCCTGTAGTTACGGAAATTGTACGCTTTTATGATTTTTGCAGCACAATTCCACTTGCAAAAGCAAAAGAAAAAACCTTGAAACCAGTAGTTTCAAGGTTTTTGCTTTTGGTGGAGACGGAGGGATTCGAACCCTTGACCTTACGGATGCGAACCGTACGCTCTCGCAAATTGTGCGCTGCGTGGGCCTATTCTATATGTTTCTATATAATGGTATTTTGATTGTTAAATATACCTAAACAAAAGATGAATCTTTTTATTACACCTATCATCAATTTGTTTCGCTATATGTAAGAAATATACAAAATTCTATCTTTTACATTTAAATTATCTGTAGTATAATGACATATATGGAATAACTTAATAAATTGTGCATTCGGAAAGTGATAAAAGTGAAGCAGTTTTACTCAAGATCCTCAAACAACAAGGGAGAAAAAGAAACATTAAAAAATCATCTGAACAAAGTTAGTATATTATGTGGCAAATTTGCGGGAGCTTTTGGCTGTGAGACTGAAGGTCAGGCAATGGGGATGCTACACGACTTCGGAAAGTACTCCGAAGCTTTTCAACAGGTGCTGGAACACAGACGGCAAAATGTTGATCATGCCACCCCGGGGGCCTATCTATTCAGAGCATACTATATCAAACGTGCCCCTTTGCCACCGAGCAGTCCGCTGTGGCCAATGGTTGTGGCAATCCGGGCGCATCATGGAACTCTGGATTATGCCTGCGATGGAGAGCTGACAGAGCTAGCATTAGGAAAGAGGTTTAACAGAGAAGGTGATGAATTTTCGGTCCAGAAAGATCAATTCTCTGCAAGCCTAGAAGCCTTTATGAAAGAGAACACTTTGCCTCATGCAAAGTTTTCTAAACCAGATTTTACCCACAGTGGCGACCCCAATATTGCCCGCATGCTCTATACACGAATGTTGTTCTCGGCGCTTGTTGATGCAGATTATAGTGCTGCGGCACTTCATTTTGACGAGGATTATCTCAACAGAACCACGGAGCCGCCAATCGACGCTGAGGGGGCGCTGAAAGCGCTGGAGCGCCACCGTGCAGGACTTCTCTCCAATGCAGAAAATAGGGAAATCAACGAGATTAGAGATAAGTTGCTGCGGGATTGTTTGAAAGCAGGCACAGAAGAACCGGGCCTCTATACGCTCACTGCACCCACTGGTACCGGCAAAACTTTGGCGCTGCTGGCCTTTGCTCTTATGCAAATAAAAACATGGAAGGACCTGCGAAGGATTATCATTGTGCTGCCATATCTCTCCATTACCGAACAGAATGCCAAGGTATACCGCAATATCATCCCATGCTTGCTTGAGGACCACAGCCAGAGCAGTCTACCTGACGAGGCTCGGGATTTCGTCCAGAGATGGTCCTCGACATTTATCCTTACAACCTCTGTCCGCTTTTTTGAGGGATTATTTGCGGCAAAATCTACTGAGTGCAGGCATCTTCATCAGATTGCGAACAGCGTCATTCTATTTGACGAAGCCCAGACCCTGCCGCCAAAGCTGACAGGGGCAACTCTTAGCGCCGTAAAAGAATTATGTTCACGTTACGGCTGTACAGTTGTCTTTTCCACGGCCACCCAGCCCTCTTTTGACTACTGGCCGGATATGGAGTGGAAGCCCCGTGAGATTGTGCAAAACCCACAGTCCCTCTATTGCCTTACCCGTCGTGTGAGCGTAGACTGGCGTACAAGGGAACGTGTCTCGCTATCTTCCCTTGCACATGAGATAAACAAGTTTACGAGCGCCTGTGCCGTAGTCAACATCAGGGCCCATGCCCGCAGGCTTTACAACGAATTGGAACAGCTGGGCTGCGAAGGTTTATACCTGATGACGACGGACCTCTGTCCTGCCCACCGCAGCCATACCTTAGATGAGGTGAGGGAACGACTCGCAGAGGGGCTGCCTTGTCGTTTGGTCTCAACGCAGTGCATCGAAGCCGGAGTTGACATCAGCTTCGACATTCTCTACAGAGCGCTGGCTCCGCTGGAATCAATTATCCAAGCGGCAGGGCGCTGTAACCGGCACGACCTTAGAAAAACAGGACAAGTCATTGTTTTCATTCCTGATGAGATACGACTATATCCTGATGACTTCTATCAACTCGGCGCAAACGCAGTTCTAACGCTTCTAAGTCGCCACCCTATTGACATCTATAACCTCTCGCATATCGACGAGTATTACAGGCTGCTCTACGAGGATGGCGCGATTAGAGACAAGAGCGAGCTGCGCCGCGCAATTGAACAGTTGAATTTTGCCGAGGTGAGCAAACAATACAAGTTAATTGAAAACAAGGGTGTACAAGTCATTGTACCATACGATGATGCGCTATTTAATGGAATAATCAACGAAGCGGTGGCGGAGGGTTTGACGCCGGCCCTTATGAAAAGGGCTGCTCCAATTACAGTGTCTTGCTATGACGTCGAGGCGGTCAAACGAACCTGCATACCTCTTAAGCTGCGAGGGGAAAAACTTAGAGATGTTGAGAGCGGCTGGTATGCTCTGGGAAATCCGATATATTACAGCGAGAGGTTGGGGCTGAACTTTGGGGCGGATTTTGACGGCGTTATATAAACGGAGGTGATACATATGGAAAACGAAGTCGTTCTGGAAGTCTGGGGGGATTTTGCCTGTTTTACAAGACCCGAAAGCAAAGTTGAAAGGCTAACTTACCCGGTCCCTACGCCCTCGGCCATGCGAGGGATACTTAACGCCATATATTCCAAGCCCCCGGAGTTTTACTGGCAGGTCAATCGCATCGAGGTTTTAAATCCCATCAAATACATCAGCTTCAAGCGCAATGAGGTAAAGGACAAGCTTCCAAATAACGCAAAATTCCCCATTTTAGCGGATGGAACGAGAGAAATGATGGGCACAGACGAAAAAGGTCGAACCCAAAGACAGACAGTGGCATTGAAAGACGTCAGGTATCGGGTGTATGCCTCCATCTGCAAGAGGGAAAGCTGCGCTACTCCTGAAGCAGAGCTGGTAAAACAGGCTCTGCGGCGTATTCGAAACGGCAAATGCTTCTATCAACCTTCATTGGGACTGCGCGAGTTTGTCGCCTACTTTGAGGAAAGCGACGGAGTGAGAAAACCAATCAACCTGGATCTGGACATTGGGTACATGATATATGATGTCTTTGACCTCAATAGTTTTGAGGTGACAAAAAAAGCTAAACCCTATGTGACCCTGTTTCACGCTGTTCTGCGGGAAGGTGTGCTGGAAGTACCTCCCTTCAATAGCGACAACGTGCTGAAACCGGAGGTGACATGATGCTGACTGAATTGTACCGATATGCGCTGAAAAACAACCTTGCTGCGCGGCCCGGCTTTAGCCTAAAGGCAATCAAAGCTTACATTTCCCTTAGTGCGGACGGTAAATTTATTGCCATCGATCCCGGTCCTGAGGAGAAAATACTGTGTCCAGACATAGGCTCGCTTATAAATGGTCCTAGGTGCAACATCCTTGTTGAAAAAGCGACATATTCACTCACAAAAGAAAACCCTAATAAACACGCTTTCTTTTTAGATGCACTACGCAGCGGCAGCGGTGCTGAGCCAATGTTTGCCGTAGTGCTAAAGGCGCTAGAGACTCCGGAGACGGTGGAAGCCATCATTTCGGCCATAAAGTCATCAGGAAAGTATAAAATGTCCGAAGCCATAGGGTTCAAGGTGGATGGAAAACCGGTGGAGAGAAGCACCCGGTATTATGATTGGTGGGACGAGTTCCGCGCTCGTCTGGCACTGAAAAGCACTGCCGGAATGAAGCTCTGCATGATTACGGGGAATCTTACCGAGCCTATTGCAACAGTAAAAAAGGTTTCGGGGTTGCAACCAGTAGGCGGACATCCTTCCGGGGACGCACTGCTTTGCTTCGACAAAAGCGCCTTCCAATCTTATGAATTGAAGCAGGCGCAAAACGCCCCTGTCTCGGAAGAGGCCATGGCCGCAGTAAACTCGGCACTAAATGAGCTCATTGCTAAGGCACCCAAACTTTCGGGAGCGAAGTGGATTCACTGGTATCAGTCCCCAGTTAGACCGGAAGAGGACCTGCTCGAGCTGATAATATCTAGAAGGGGAGAGCGGGAAACGGAGGAAGAAGAGCAGACGGATGATGACCTTACCGTTAATGTACAGCTTGCATTGAACGCAGCTGACCGCCTTGTGGAGAGCGCAAAGAACGGCGAATACCCAGAACGATTAACGAACCGATACTATCTGCTTTCTCTGTCGGGTGCTTCGGGGCGAATAATGGTGCGCAGCTGGTCCCAGGGCAGCTATGAGGAGCTATACGAAAGTGTAAAAAGCTGGTTTGACGATTTAAGACTTATTCTGCCTAGTGGAAAAGGCATGTGTAAACCTCCAAAGCTGTTTGCGCTCAACGTCCGGCTGCTAATAATACAAAAGAACAGCAAAAAGAAACTATCGGAAAGAATGGCGGAAGAACTCTCTGCCGTGGAGCCGCAGATAATTCAGTCAATCGTAAACAATACCCCTCTGCCTGATACTATAGCCGCCCGTGCTCTCCAATACATACGTTCTGATATGTTGACCTCCACGGAGGATGACAAAGGCAGCAGAGAGGTTTATCCTGATCCCTTGGCCTGCCAATGGCTGAAAATTTGGCTCCTGAGAAAACAAAAAGGAGGTATTGAGACTGTGAAAGAGGAATTGTATCTGGAAAGTCCCAGCATTGCCTATCATATGGGACGCATGATAGCCGTATTTGCGGACATTCAGGCTAGAGCAATGGGGCCTGATCTGAAAACCGGTGTTATCCAGCGATACTATGCAGCCGCATGCACGAGCCCTGCTCTAGTCATCGGGCAACTCTCACGGCTGTCTCAGCACCATCTCGCAAAAATCGAGAACAGATATCTGAAAGAATGGTATCTCTCCCTGCTAGGCGAAATTTCAGAGAAGATTGGCAACAACGTCCCTACAACACTTACACTTGAGCAGCAGAGCGAATTTGCCCTCGGATATTATCAGCAGCGTGCAGCTATCGTTGCAGAGAGAACAGCATCTAAAGAAACTCAAAAAGAAACAAAGAAGGAGGAAGCGTAAAATGGCTATCAACAACAGGTATGAGTTCATGTTCTACATAGAGTGCCGCGACGGTAACCCTAATGGCGATCCGGATATGGGCAATATGCCACGCATGGACCCGCAGGATATGCACGGCTATATTACCGATGCCGCCATCAAACGCAGAATTCGCAATTATGTCCAGACTGCTTACTATGGAAAGCCCGGTATGGATATCATTATTCAGAACTCTACCAACATAAACCGCTTTATTGCTCAAGTAAAGGAAAAAGCGGAGGTACCGCTTGCATCCAAGGGAAAAGACGATATTTATAAAGCTCGCCAAAAAGCCTGTGCCCTCTTTTACGACGTGCGCACTTTCGGTGCCGTTATGTCAACGGGGCCCAATGCCGGTCAGGTTCGCGGCCCAGTTCAACTCACTTTCGCAAGATCATTAGACCCCATTCTGCCGTTGGATATATCCATTACCAGGATGGCTACGGCCGACGATGTAAAAGGTGCGGATACATCGGAGAAGTATCTCGCCTGGGAAATGGAGCAGGACGAAGATAAGCTCCGCACTATGGGACGCAAGCAGCTGATTCCCTACGGTTTGTATGAGGCGCGCGGTTTTATCAGCGCCAACCTTGCTCAGGAGACCCTTTTTGACGATGAAGACCTGAGTATACTGTTTGAAGCGATTTTGAACATGTATGAGCACGACCGCTCCGCCAGCAAAGGGCAGATGTCTGTGATTACGCCGGTCATTATCTTCAAGCATGTGGGAACGGACAGCGATGAGCAGCAGCGTGTGCGTCAGGCGAGACTGGGGTGTGCACCTGCTCATAAGCTCTTCGAACTGGTCAGTGTTGAAAAAAAGCCTGAGATCAATCAGCCGCGCAGCTATAAGGATTACAACGCCATTATAAACCTCGGCGCAGTACCGCGTGGCGTGGAAGTCGGTTTCCTTATGGACCCGTATGGTGAAATTAGCTGGAATGCTCTCCCTGCGGACTCCGAGTGGTTGAAAAATGGATGAGACATATAAATATATTCCATTATCTTATATATCCCAGTACGGATATTGTCCCAGGCGTGCGGCGCTTCTGATGCTGGAGCGGATTTGGGCCGAAAATGAGTACACTGCGTCCGGACGCGTCCAGCATGAGCGTGTCCACTCGGAAAATCATATTGAGAAACGCGGTACTTTTGTTAAGCTCTATGGACATTCGGTGTATTCCGAAAAACTTAGTCTTTCAGGTAAGTGCGATTGTATCGAAGCGGAGGAATCGCCGCAGGGCTGCTTGTTGCCCTTTCTATCAGCGCGGTACCTTCTATTTCCAGTGGAATACAAACACGGCGTCGTCAGGAATGAGCATGAATATCAGCTTCAACTTTGTGCTCAGGCAATGTGTTTGGAAGAAATGTATGGGGCGTCGATTCCAAGGGGAGCATTGTTTTTTATCGATGCTCATCGAAGGGACATCGTTGAGTTTAGCAGCGATCTGCGTAAAGAAGTGATTCACACGGCCTCAATGTTGAAGAAGATGGAGGAAGAAGGCAAAATCCCGGCGGCGGAGTATGGGCCGCGTTGCAAAAAATGCTCACTGACTGACTATTGCGGGCCGAAGATAAGACATTCGGCAAAAAGCTACTGCGATGCTATGCTGCTTGAGGCGGCATCGATGGAGGAGTAAAGATGCGAAAACTCCTGAACACCCTATATGTCACTACTGAAGACAGCTATCTTTTCTGTGAAAATGAAACCATCGCTGTAAAAATTGGCGGTGAGGTGAAAGTCAGACTGCCAGCCCATACAATCGAAACTGTGGTATGTTTTGGAAATACAACAGTTTCAACTCCGCTCATCGCATTTTGCGGGGAGCGTGGAATAGGGCTTATATTCTTGTCCAAATACGGGCGCTTTTATGGCAGGGTCAATGGGCCTGTCAGCGGGAATGTACTCCTTAGGAAAAGACAATATGAAGCCTCGGAGGATCGAGAGTTTGTTGTCCCGTTTATCAAAGGCCTTATAAGCTGCAAGCTTATCAATAGCCGAAATATGCTCCTTCGTAGTAGCAGAGAGCATCCGGACAGAAAAGCTGCAGAAGACCTGAAATCAGCCGCGACCCAGCTTGGAAAAATGGGAGAACAGCTATTAATGGCAGATTGTCCAGATACAATCCGGGGCATTGAAGGGGTAGCAGCTAGTATCTATTTTTCTCGGTTTGATAAAATGCTTAAAACCAAATACGATGAACTCCGTTTTGACGTGCGAAGTCGACATCCTCCGCAGAATCCTGTGAATGCGGTGTTGTCCTTCCTTTATGTATTGTTAGCTTCTGATATTCAGTCGGCCTTGGAAACGGTTGGCCTAGACCCGGCAGTAGGTTTTCTCCATGCGATTCGGCCTGGGAGACCCTCTCTTGCATTGGATCTGATGGAGGAACTACGTGCTCCTTTTTGTGACCGCCTGGCCTTGGCTCTTTTTAATCGTGGCCAGTTAACTCCAGAAGATTTTGAATACAATACAGGAGTGTGTACCATAAGTGGTAAGGCAAGGAGGCTGATCATCTCAAGCTATCAGACTCGCAAAAAGGAAACCATTATTCATCCATTTTTGAAGGAGGAAATTGAGATTGGTTTGATTCCCCATGTGCAGGCAAAGCTGCTGGCCCGCGTATTACGGGGAGATCTTGACCGATATCCGCCTTTTGTATGGAGGTAGTAACATATGATGGTTGTTCTTACCTATGACATTAACGTGACTGATTTGAAGGGAGAGAAGCGCTTACGCAGTGTTGCCAAAGTGTGTGAAAAATATGGGGTGAGGGTGCAGAATTCAGTGTTTGAGTTGCTGGTCGACCCGGCACAGTTGTCAACCTTAAAGGCTCGGCTACAGCGAATTATTGACCCAAAGCAGGATAGTATCCGGCTTTACCGAATTGGAAAATCCTTTGAAAGCAAAATTGAAATTATCGGTAGGTCCCAGTTGTTTGAACAAGGTAAGCCTATTATTCTCTAAGCGCGGACCTTTATCGAGCAGAAAACTCATGGAGGTCTGTGCAGAGAAATAAGGCAAAATAGTTTGAATTCTGGGCTTTATCGCAGCGAAAATCAGCCGGAAGTTAATTATTTATCACTATTGAGTCTTTGTTTTTGGCATTATGTACAGAAATAATAATATGTTTCTGTGAATTATTGCTGTTGCCCCCCGCACGGGGGCGTGAATTGAAACTGTTTCGTGGGCGTGGTATTCGTCAACCGAACCGTTGCCCCCCGCACGGGGGCGTGAATTGAAACTACCTCCGCTATCACCGCCGACAAGCTTATTGAGTTGCCCCCCGCACGGGGGCGTGAATTGAAACAAACCGAACAACAAGATTGACGGATGGGATGTTAAGTTGCCCCCCGCACGGGGGCGTGAATTGAAACTACAACTACTCCGAATATCCGATTTCCTTTGCCAAGTTGCCCCCCGCACGGGGGCGTGAATTGAAACTTTTTGCCGTATTTGTCTATAGAAACGGCACATTTAGTTGCCCCCCGCACGGGGGCGTGAATTGAAACTTTTTCGATATCGATAACATTGTCGGTGATAAAGTTGCCCCCCGCACGGGGGCGTGAATTGAAACTTTAATTCGTTGGCTTTATTGGCATACTGCGCTTCAGTTGCCCCCCGCACGGGGGCGTGAATTGAAACAATCTATATAACGCAGTTTTAGAGGCTATCATTTTAGTTGCCCCCCGCACGGGGGCGTGAATTGAAACATATTCTTGATGGTGTTTTTCAGTGCGTCAGCGTCGTTGCCCCCCGCACGGGGGCGTGAATTGAAACTTTCAGTGCGTCAGCGTCTATCAGCCGCATACTATTCGTTGCCCCCCGCACGGGGGCGTGAATTGAAACTAACAGCCAGGTTATTTTTTTACTAATATAATTTTGTTGCCCCCCGCACGGGGGCGTGAATTGAAACATGCTGCGGTTTGTTACGATTTCTGCCAACACTTCGGTTGCCCCCCGCACGGGGGCGTGAATTGAAACATTTCGGCAACGGTCATTCTCCAAGTATCCTTGATGGTTGCCCCCCGCACGGGGGCGTGAATTGAAACAAATCCTGTCGATTATAACGGGAAAGGCGGCCTACGGGTTGCCCCCCGCACGGGGGCGTGAATTGAAACTCTCTCCAATTCCGATATGCGGCCATCGGCAAGGGGTTGCCCCCCGCACGGGGGCGTGAATTGAAACATA
>Ga0134102_1002869_pt1 | contig 10522 bp, 10 predicted proteins | sample 13_3_2metaG_FD_94447 | JGI IMG/M metagenome (GOLD analysis project Ga0134102, IMG submission 94447) | Switchgrass degrading microbial communities from high solid loading bioreactors in New Hampshire, USA - 13_49_3.3_201_A3 metaG | ecosystem: Engineered > Bioreactor > Semi-continuous > Anaerobic...
AACAAACCACACATTAATGACAAAACACCCCCTCCTTACATTTGCTGATTTAACCTACAAACCTTTTTATATCTCTGTTGATTTGATGAAGTCTTTTCAATTGCTATTAGTTGGCCATTCATTCGCGTAGCAGACGTTTTTCCCGCATTTGAGAATTTTCGCGCGGCACGTCTCGCCGCGCAGCGCGCCCTTGACAAAGACGGCGCGCCCGTCGACGCGCGCCACGCCGAGCCCTTCGGACGTGTACCCTTCGATGTAAACGGTATGCACCGTGTTTTTGGACAGGTCTGCCATAAAGATTAAGCCACCTCAATACGCGAAAAGGATTCCCTGCCGCAGATTGGCTGGCAGAAGAATCCTTTTTCTTTTTTATCACGTTTCACTCGCCGTCCGGCGCGCCGTCTTCATCCGCGCCGTCTGAATCCCCGCCCGTGCCGCCGCCGTCCGCGTCCGCATCGTCGTCGTCTTCGTATTCATAATCGTCATCATCGTCGTCGTAATCGTCGTCGTCATCAACGGACTCGTCCTCGCCGGAGGGGGCGGCCTCGTCGTCCGACAGGAGGTTTTCCGAATCTCCGCCGGGTTCGGAGGACCCGGCGGCGTCTTCGCCGCTGTCAAAGGCGGACGGGTACGAGCTGCGCTTATAGCGGCCGGTCTTCAGGCCCGTGATAAACTCGTGGATCGTCATGCCGATGACGACGGCGGAAAGCCCGATGAGCACGACGAGGATGAGAGCCGTCAGCCACGGCTGGGGCTTGTCCTCCGCGGGCGCGACGATGAGCTTTACGATGATGTAAATGAGGTACGCGCAGCCGATCAGGCGCACGAAGATGCCGGTGAGCGCCCGGTCGGCGGGGTGCTGGTTGCTCTTGCGGAACATGCGTCATCATCCTTTTCTTTGGGCGCCGCGACTGCCGGCGCGGGGAGGGTGGAGAGTGTCAGGTTGTGATTAGACTATCATATCAAAAAAGCTAAAGCAAGATTTTCTTTGCCCGCCGGCCCGCGCGGCCTTCCCGCTCGGCGGTGCGCCGGTCGATAAAGCGCGTTATCAGCGACAGCGCGATAAACAGCGGGACGCACGCGGCGCACACGATCACCGCAATGACGACGGCGCGGCCGGAGAGCGGGGCGAGGGAGAACAGGGGGCCCAAGAGCGCCGCGCCGCCGCAGAAGATGGCGACCATGGCCACGCACAGGGCGGCGCGCAGCGCGTTAAACGGCAGGCACAGGCGGATGAGCATGAGAAGCCCCACAAATCCGATGGTATACGTCGCCAGCGTAAACAGCTCCGCGTCCGCGATGCCGTAGCGCGGGGCCACGAGAAGGAGCGTCATCAGCGCGAGGAAGTTCACGAGCCCCGCCGGCAGGGCGCGCAGAAACGCGCTGGGCAGGAACGACCCGCGCACGCGCGACGTGTTCGGCTCCAGGGCGAGGAAAAACGACGGGATCCCGATAAACGCGGCGTTGTACAGCACAAGCTGCGACGGCGTGACGGGGTACTGCAGCGTGAAGATGAGGGCGCAGATAGTGAGCAGGAAGGAGAAGATGTTTTTCGTCAGGTACAGCGACGCGCTGCGCCCGATGTTGTTAATGACGCGCCGCCCCTCCGCCACGACGGACGGGAGCGACGAGAAATTCGAGTCGAGCAGGACGAGCTGCGAGACGTGGCAGGCCACGTCGCTGCCGGACGCCATCGCGATGCTGCAGTCGGCCTCCTTGAGCGCGAGCACGTCATTGACGCCGTCGCCCGTCATGGCGACGGTGTGCCCGAGCGACTTCAAAACGCGCACGAGGCGGCGCTTCTGGTCGGGCGTGACGCGGCCGAACACCGTGTACTCCTGCGCGGCGCGCACGAGCTTGCGGTGCGTCGTGAGCGTCGAGGCGTCGACGTACTGCTCCGCGCCGGGGATGCCCGCCTGCTGCGCCACGCTCGAGGCGGTGACGGGGTTGTCCCCTGAAATAACCTTTATTGTGACGCCCTGTCTGGTGAAGTATTCAAACGTCTTTATCGCGTCGGGGCGGACGGCGTTCGAGAGCACTACGAGGGCGAGGGGGGCCGCGCCGGCATCCGGCAGGTCCTTTATCGCTGCGCCGCTTTTCGCGAAAAGCAGGACGCGGCTGCCGCGCTCGGAGTGTTCCGTGATAAGGCGCGCGGCCTCGCCGCCCAGGTCAGGGAGGATTTTTTCCGGCGCGCCGAGGATAAACGTCCCCGCGCCCGCAAACGAGGCGGCGCTGAATTTCTTTTCCGGGGAAAACGGCATCACGGCAACGGCGCGACGCTTTGCTTTCCCCGAAAAGCGGTTTTTCAGGGCGCGCATCGTCTCGTTGTCGGCCTCCATGGCGGCGACGTAATCGGCAAGCAGCGCCTCGGCGTCCTCCCGCGCGGCGCACAAGGGGATGACGTCGGAGACCGACATCGCCGTCTCCGTGATGGTTCCCGTCTTGTCCACGCACAGCACGTCGACGCGGGCGAGCGTCTCAATGCAGCCCATATTGTGCACGAGCGTTTTCTTCTGCGCAAGGCGCAAAACGCCGACCGTCAGGGCGATGGACACGAGCAGATAAAGCCCCTCGGGGATCATGCCTACGAGGGCGCCGACGGTGGACACGACGCTGTCTACCACCGGACGGGAGAGGACGGCCGACTGCTGGATGTACAGGGCGATGCCGAGCGGGATGATGAGAAATCCGATGACCTGCACAAGGCGCGTGAGCGAGCGCAGGATGACGGACTGGCTGGCCCGGCTGTGTTTCCGGGCTTCCGCCGTCAGCCGCGCGGCGTACGCGTCCGCGCCGACCTTGTCCAGCCGCGCGCGGCACGTCCCGGACACGACGTAGCTGCCGGACAGGAGCGTGCTGCCGGGCTGCTTGACCACTTCGTCCGCCTCGCCCGTCACGAGCGCCTCGTTGACGCGGCACTCGCCGGAGACGACGATGGCGTCGGCGTAGATGCGGTTGCCGGCGGTAAAGACGGCGATGTCGTCCAGCACGGCCTGGTCGGCGGGGATGGTGATAAGCTCGCCGTCCCGCACGACGGTGGCGAGCGGCTCCGTCTCGAGCTTGAGGCGGCTGAGCGTTTTTCGCGCGCGCAGCTCCTGAATGATGCCGATGGCGGTGTTGATGACGACGATGGGGAAGAACGTGAGGTTCTTAAAGGAGCCGACGAGCGCCACAAGCATCGCCAGTATAAAGAAGACGAGGTTAAAGTATGTGAAAATATTATCGCGCAAAATCTCCGCGGTGGTTCTCTCCGCGGAGACGGGCGCGCTGTTGCCGTACCCGTTGATAAGGCGCTCGCGGGCCTGCTGGGCCGTCAGGCCCCTGTCGGCGGGAGCCTCGATCCGCGCGAGGATTTTCTGTAAGGATACGGCGCTGCCTTTTTGGGAAGATGCCACGATCGTGCCTCCTGATATGCCCGCGGCGGTAAATTACAAATCAGTATTATAGCATAACCGGATTGGAAAGAATATCCCCATTTTGATTGCGCGCTCAAAACATCTCAAAAAATGATACAACAAGCCTGCATAAAGGCGCGCGCGCGGCAAATTCTATGTATACATTAAGCCGGCGGGCGTCAAAAGAGCGCGCGCCGCGGGAGATTTTGCCGGAATGGGGGAGAGGAGTATGCGTCGAGGAAAATCGGTGGCGGATTTTTGCGTGATCACCGGCGGGGACAGCGCGCTTATCGAGGCGGTTAGGTCCCGCCTGGGACGAGGCGGGGAGAAGTTTGTCCTGCGCGCCGCCGAAAAAAGCGAAGACGTGGCCGGCAGCCCCGACGTGCTGCTCGTGTCGCCCGCCTGCGCCGCGGCGCACGTGGCATCGCCCGTTTCGTGCGGGACGCTCGTTTTCCCCGGGGATTCGAAGCTGCCGGCGGCACATTTCCGCGCCGACAGCGTGGTGACGTACGGCATGTCCCCCCGCAACACGGTGACGTACTCCTCCATCGCGGAGGACAGCTGCGTCATCGCCGTGCAAAGGGAACTCAAGTCATTTCACGGCGAAACGGTGGAGAGCCAGGAGCTGCGCGTCGAGGGGGGCATGCATCCGGACACGCTTTTGGCCGTCACCGCCGCGGCGCTCGTTTTGGGCGTGTAAAAGAACGATTTATTCTAACCTTCCAAACCCGCTCATATACTTTTCACAGATATGTGACAGAAGGGGTGACAGGTTTGGAAGGGATGAACAATGCTGTTGATCTATGCGGGTCCGTGGCGGGCAGGCCGGTGTTCTCACACAAGGGCGGAAACGACAACTACTTCACGTTCCCATTAGGCATTGAGCGCCTTTCCGGCTATGTCGACACCGTCAACGTCATTGCGCGGCAGGATTTGCTGGAGAATCTGGAGGTCGACTTAAGTCCGCGCCTTGCCGTATTCGGCGAGCTGCGGTCCTTTAACAATAAACGCGGCGAAAGCGGAAACCGGCTGATTATCAGCGTGTTTGCCAAGGAGCTGCGGTTTACCGACGAGGAAGACCGCAACATCATTTTGCTGAGAGGGGCGCTGTGCAAAAAGCCGAACCTGCGCCAGACGCCGCTCGGCCGCCAGATTTGCGACATTATGCTCGCCGTCAACCGCCGGTACGGGCGCTCCGACTACCTGCCCTGCATCGCGTGGGGGCGGATGGCGGAAAAGGCGGCGGAGCTTGACATCGGCGACATGATCGAACTGGAGGGGCGGCTGCAAAGCCGCAAGTACATAAAGACGGAAAACGGCATCTCCATAGAGCGCACGGCCTTTGAAGTGTCCATCATCACCTTCGAGCAGGCCGAAAAATAAAATCCCCGCACTCTCAAGCAGTGCGGGGATTTTGGCGTTCAGGCAAGGCCAAAAAGCCGCGCCAGATTTGCGATGAGGATACACACTATCATCCCGCAGGCGGTGGGGACGAGGACGGAGACGAGCGTCCATTTCAGACCGCCCGTCTCCTTGCGGATGGTCAGGCACGTCGTGCCGCAGGGCCAGTGGAGAAGCGAAAAGATCATCATGCACAGGGCGGTCAGGCGCGTCCAGCCGTTTGCCACAAGCAGGGTGCGCAGGTCTATAAGGCTTGCCGGCTCCAGGAGCGTTCCGGCGGAGAGGTAGCCCATCAGGAGGATGGGGATGACGATTTCGTTGGCGGGAAAGCCGAGGATGAAGGCCGTGAGGATAAACCCGTCAAGCCCCATGAGGCGGCCCAGGGGATCTAAAAACGACGCGGCGTGGCTGAGAAGGCTCGCTCCCCCCACCCGGACGTTTGCCATCACCCAGATGACAAGCCCCGCCGGCGCGGCGACGGCCACGGCCCGCCGCAGGACGAAGAGCGTCCTGTCCAGCACGCTGCGCACGATGACGCGCCCGATCTGCGGGCGGCGGTACGGCGGCAGCTCAAGGTGGAACGACGACGGCAGCCCTTTGAGGATGGTTTTCGTGAGAATCCGCGAGACGAGCACCGTCATGCACACGCTAAAGACGATAACGCCCGTGAGCATCAGCGCCGAGACGGCAGACCCGCTAAGCCCTCCCGAAAGGCCGGCGAAGAACATCGTGATGAGGGCGATGAGCGTCGGGAACCGCCCGTTGCAGGGGATAAACGCGTTCGTGATGACCGCGACGAGCCGCTCCCGCGGGGAGTCGATGATGCGGCAGCCGACGACGCCGGCGGCGTTGCACCCGAGGCCGAGGCACATCGTCAGCGACTGCTTCCCGTGGGCGCAGGCCTTGCGGAAGAAATTGTCGAGGTTGAAGGCGATGCGCGGCAGGTACCCCGCGTCCTCAAGCAGCGTGAACAGGGGGAAGAAGATGGCCATCGGCGGGAGCATGACGGACACGACCCACGAGACCGTCGTATACACGCCGTCGATGACGAGGCTGACCAGCCACGGTGCGGTGTTGATGGACACAAGAAGCGACCTGAGCACGCCGCCGAGCCGGAAAAGCCCTTCCGAGAGGAGGGCGGAGGGGTAATTCGCGCCGGCGATGGTCAGCCACAAAATGCCCGCGAGGAGCAAAAGCATGATGGGGATGCCCGTCAGGCGCGAGGTGAAGAGGCGGTCGAGCTTCCTATCGCGCTCTGTGTGGTCGGCTTTACCGAAAATGACCGTCTCCCGCGCGATGCGCTCGGCGGCGCTGACAGTCGCGGAGGCGATGCGGTCGCTTGCGGCCTCCTGCGACAGGCCGCTGCGGCGCAGCATGGAGACGGCACGCTCGATCTCGGTGTTCAGGCGCGCAGATTCCTCCGGCCCGAGCGCCGCGAGGGGTTTGACCTGGCCGGCCTCGCCGGAGAGGATGCGCAGCGCCGCCCATTTCGCGCGCGCGCCGAGATACGGTTCAAGGGCGGGGATGAGGATTTCGGCGGCCTGCTCCAGCTCCTCGCCGTACGCGATGAGCGCGCGGCGCGCCTGCGGCGGGGAGTTGACCACTTCGGCCGCTTTGTCCATCAGCGTGTCGAGCCCTTCTTCCTCGCGCGCGCTCACGCCCACGACGGGGATGCCCAGAATGTCGCTGAGCAGAGACAGGTGCAGGCTGATTTGCCGCCGCGCCGCTTCGTCCATGAGGTTGACGCACAGGAGGGCGCGGTCCGTTATTTCAAGCGCCTGCAGGACGAGGATGAGATTGCGCTCAAGGCAGGTGGCGTCCGCGACGAGGATGGTCAGGTCCGGCCCGCCGAAACAGATAAAGTCCCGGGCGATTTCCTCCTCGGCGGAATGGGCCGTGAGGGAATATGTGCCGGGCAGGTCGACGATTGTAAAGCCCGCGCCGTTGTGCCGGCACCGCCCCACGGCCACCTCGACGGTCTTGCCGGGCCAGTTGCCCGTGTGCTGCCGCAGGCCCGTCAGGGCGTTGAACACCGTGCTCTTGCCGACGTTGGGGTTGCCCGCGAGGGCGACGACGTATTCGCCCGGCGCGCGGCGCAGTTCCGGCGGCGCGGTAACTTGTGGGAGTGTGGGTGTCATAAGGCTGCTCCTTATTATGTAATATTTTGTACTTTAAGCCGCCTCCCGCGCGGAAGGCGCTTTTTATCTGCGGCATGATGGGAGCGGATTTCGGCGCAGGGCCGAAATCCGCTTGTATGCGAGGGTGAATATGTTGATCGTCAGATCAGGGTGACGAGGACGTTGTCCGACACGTCGCGCCGCAGGGCGATGACCGCGCCTCGGACGAGATAGGCGCACGGGTTGCCGAAGGGGCTCGCGTAAAGCGGATGAATCTCCGTGCCGTCGACGACGCCGAGGTCAAGCAGGCGTTTCCTCTCGGCGCCGGAGCAGGTCAGGGCCGACACGCGCGCCGGCGTCCCCATTGGGATTTTGCTCAGTGGAATCGGTTTCACGTTCATTCCTCCGTTAGATGCGGGAAAGTTTCCCTACGCTAATATATGGCGCATCGACGCCGGGTGTGCCGAATAGACTATACAAAGGAGGAGGAAGAAAAAAGTGGATTTGGAGAAGAACCGGCCGTACAAAACGGTGCGCGGCTACCAGATGGAAAGCAAAAAATCCGGCGAGCTCACGTCCGCCCTGGAGGACTATCTTGAGATGGTCTACCGCCTGTGCAGTGAAAAAGGGTACGCGCGGGTGGGGGAGCTGGCGGAGACGATCGGCGTGCGCCCGCCGTCCGTCTCAAAGATGATGGCGAAGCTCTCAGAGCTGGGGTATATCGACAGCGAGCCGTACGACAGGATACGCCTTACGCCCGCCGGCAGGGAGAAAGGGAGCTTTCTCTATTCGCGGCACGAGACCGTCGCGCGCTTCCTCCGCCTCATCGGGAGCGAGAGCCTGCTTGAGGAGACGGAGCTCATCGAACACGCCCTGTCTCCCCACACCGTCCGGCAGCTGCGCGCTCTCGTGGAGTTTTTCGAGCGGGACGAGACGCTCCTGCGCCATTTTGAGTCGTTCCGCCAAAAGCACCGGTCGAAATAGGCGCGCCGCCGCGCGCATGATTCAGCAGGCGCCGCATAACGCGGCGCCTGCTTGTTTTTGCGCTGACAGCATGAACACAGGGGCGGGGGGATTCATACACTGAAGTGGCGGCGCCTTTGAGGGGTCACCGCCGTGACTGAAAACGCTTGCGTCGGGGCCGCTTTGACCCCAAAGCCGCGTTGTGCGGATAAGCAATGCTGGAGGTAAGTTATGAAATCCGATTATCGCTTTAGCAGTTGGAAATATGCCGATGAGTGCGGCGCCGACGGGATGAGAATGAAGATTTACTCCCCGTCTTATGATAAAAGCTGCTATGAGCCCCTGCGCTTTAAAAAGCAGGATTTCTGTTGCGAAAAGAAGCCGGAGTTCCCCTGCTTTGAGAAGAAGCCTTGCTGGGACCACAAGCCCGAATATCCGTGCTGGGATCATAAGCCGGAGTTCCCGTGCCGGGAGCACAAGCCGGAGTGCCCGCACTTTGAAAAGAAACACTGCCCGAAGTGCTTCCCCTGCTTCTGCTGCCCCTGCCGGTTCAAGTTCCCGTACCCGTGCCCGATGTATAAGCCGGTAAACACACTGCCGGACGGCGTGCCGATTGACGGCGCTTTCCCGCCCGGCGGACCGCAGCCCGTATAACAAACTTAAAAGACATCGCTTCGGCGATGTCTTTTTTTATGCCGGACAGCGCCCGTTAACCGACGTGGCGCATCGTTCATAAACTGGAGAGGACGGCACATATCCAGCATCGCGCTCTTTGCTTTTGGACGAACGCGTGTCGTCTGCAGCGCTACACACACGAAACAATCCAAGTGATAACCGCAATTGCGGATTACGGTGCTTTTCAGCTGGAGGTAAATATATGAGAGACTATTGGAATCCTTATTGGGATTATGATTGGGGGCGCGGCTGCTATTGCGATTGGCATCTTTCCAATTGGAATTACCCCGATCCAAGAACGGCGGCGGCGCAGAGAAATAACGTATCCGATGTACAAATGAATGTCCACAAACACTTCTACGGATGCTATAGCTGCCAGTACTGGCCGTGCTGCCCGTTCCCGTGCCCGCCGGGACCGCCCGGCCCGCCGGGACCGCCCGGTCCGCAGGGCCCGATTGGCCCGCAAGGTCCCATCGGCGCGCCCGGCCCGACCGGACCGACCGGCGCCACCGGCCCTCAGGGCCCGATTGGCCCGCAAGGCCCCATCGGCACGCCCGGCCCGACCGGACCGACCGGCGTCACCGGCCCGCAAGGTCCCATCGGCCCGCAGGGCGCCATCGGCCCCACCGGTCCGACAGGTCCGACCGGCCTCGCTGGTCCCACCGGCCCGACAGGTGACACCGGCCCCGCCGGTCCCACCGGCCCGACGGGTGACACCGGCCCCGCCGGTCCCACCGGCCCGACGGGTGACACCGGCCCCGCCGGTCCCACCGGCCCGACGGGTGACACCGGTCCGACAGGCCCGACCGGACCGACGGCTCCCGAGAGCTTCATCCGCGGCGTGCAGGCGCAGCTGACGACCTCGGCGGACACCACAATCCCTGCTGGCGCGCCTGTTGTCTACAACGTTGTCATCGAAGACAACTCCGGCGGCGCCATCATCTACAACCCGGCAACCGGCGAGTTCAGCCTTGAAGAAGGCGTGTATTTCGTCACATGGACGCAGTCGACGGACGGCGCCGGCCCGTCCACGCAGGTTATCTTTGAGCTGCAGCTCAACGGCGGCACCGTTGCCCAGAGCTCGTCTCTGGCCTTGACGGGCCTGCTTTCCGGCTCGGCTCTCGTCAATGTGACCGTCGCGCCGGGTGTGCTGAGGCTCATCAACGCGACCGGCCAGGACGTCTTCCTCGGCGCCACGGCGATTCAGGGCAACATCGTCATCTACAAAGTCGGCCCGTAAACAATCTGGAAAGCGGAGACTTCGCGTCGAAGTCTCCGCTTTCTTTGCCGCTGGAACATGCAGATATGCATTTTTCATACAATGGGATGGCTCAGTAATGCTCAAACTACAAATCCACCATGTAGGTCATGGCTTTGAGCAGTGTGAGCAAGGAGGAGACTATGAGCAACGTAGCATTACAGCTTCAACGCACCACCGCCGGGTCCGTTGGACCCAACGATGCCGTTATATTTGACAGTGTTGTCTACGATTCAGGAAGCATCATCTACGACCCGTCAAACGGGTTGATTACGTTCCTTGAACCCGGAAGATATGTGGTCAGCTGGACGGTAGCCACTCAGTCCGCGGCGACGAGCGCCGGCATCACATTTGGGCTGACTCAGATACCCGGCCTGCCAATTCTCGGCTCGACACCGACAAAAACTGGCGAAGTCGTTGGATACGGCATTTTCAACGTTTCGCCGCTTGACGGCCTCTATCTGGCCAACCTGTCATCCACGACCGTCTACTACGCCCAGGTCCCGATAACGGCTTCCCTCGTGATCGTAGAGGACGATCCGCCGGAAGTCGGCCCCACCGGCCCGACGGGCGAGACTGGTCCCACCGGTCCGACGGGCGACACCGGTCCCACGGGTCCCACTGGCGACACGGGGCCGACCGGTCCTACAGGCGACACAGGTCCCACGGGTCCGACGGGTGACACCGGCCCCACGGGTCCGACAGGTGACACC
>Ga0134102_1002964_pt1 | contig 10228 bp, 9 predicted proteins | sample 13_3_2metaG_FD_94447 | JGI IMG/M metagenome (GOLD analysis project Ga0134102, IMG submission 94447) | Switchgrass degrading microbial communities from high solid loading bioreactors in New Hampshire, USA - 13_49_3.3_201_A3 metaG | ecosystem: Engineered > Bioreactor > Semi-continuous > Anaerobic >...
AAATTAATTATTGAAGAAGATAATATGCTGATTACTTCAAGCACGAAGTTTGGAATTTCCAAAGAACAGATGGAAGTAAACGCAAATGGAAGCAATATGACAATAGGGTTCAATCCAAGATATTTGCTTGATTCATTCAAAGTAATAGATGATGAGAAAGTAGAGATTTATTTCAGCTCACCTGTTGGACCATGCGTAGTGAAACCAATTCAGAGTGAAAAGTTTACATTCATGATTTTACCCGTAAGGATATAAAGGTCCGTAGGGACGGGGAATATGATGGGTATTAAAAAATTAAGATTGAAAAATTTCAGAAATTATATTGAAGAAGAAATAAATTTTTCGGATAATGTAAGTCTTATATATGGAGAGAATGCCCAGGGGAAAACAAATATAATCGAAGCATTATATTTGTTTTCTACCGGAAAATCACACAGGACAAACAATACAAATGAATTAGTAAGACATGGCGAGGCATTTTTCGATATAAAGCTGGAATTTGAAGAAAATAATTATTTGCAAAATATAGAAATAATATATGAAAAAGGAGACAAAAAAAAGTTATTTATAAATGAAGTAAAAAAAGAGAAGATCTCAGATATTTTGGGTGTTGTTCCATCTGTATTGTTTTCACCCGAAAGCCTTTCATGTATAAAAGGATCTCCGGGCGAACGAAGAAAAATAATAGATATAGTATTATGCCAGATTAATAAAAGATATCTTTTTAACTTGCAGAAGTACAATAAAATAGTTAAAAATAAGAATGCATTGTTAAAGAAAGACAAGCAGCCAAACCCGCAGCTGGATATTTGGACAGAGAGCCAGGCTAAAGCAGGAACTGTTATAATTGATGAAAGAAAATCTTTGATAGAAAGCCTTGAGAAAAAAATGAAAAGAATTATGCACGGAATATCAGAAGGAAAAGAAGATGTAAGAATAAAGTATAAGACATTGCATGAGGATGGTAAGAATACATATAATAGTTTACTGGATCTTCTTACAGAAAATAAGAATAGGGAAATAGAGCATGGGTTATGCCTGTATGGACCCCACAGGGATGAAATAGAAATATTATTAAACGACAGAAATTCAAGATTATATTGTTCTCAAGGACAACAAAGATCATTGGCTCTTGCTTTGAATATAGCAATAATGGAAGAAATTGAGGAAAAAACAGGTAAAGTACCGATACTTTTATTAGATGATGTAATGTCGGAATTAGATGAAAAACGTCGTAACTTCTTATATGAATTAATTAAGAATAAACAGGCAGTAGTAACATCCACCGATAAAACTCAGTTCAATATGTCAGATGGAAATATATCATACATAAATATAAAAAACGGTACTGTGGTGTAAATGTATATAATTTAAAAATATTATGCATTTGTATGCAATTTTAAGACAGGGTGATATAATGTTTTTGCACATTGGTGGAGAATTTATGGTATTTGTTAAGGATATTGTTGCAATAATTGATATGGAAAGATCGACGATATCACAGGATACAAGGAATTTTTTAAAGACTTCAGAAGAGGAAGGCTTTATAGTTAATGTTGAAGAAAATGAATTACCGAAATCAATTATAATTACGCAAAGTAAATACAGCAATAAAGTATACCTTTCTCCGATTTCAACAAGTACTTTGTTAAAAAGGTACATGAAGGCAGAGTGAATATCTAAATTAGAAATTACAGAGGGAGGAAAAATATAAATGAACGTTGAGGTAGAAAAGAATAAAAAATATGACGAAGAACAGATCCAGGTTTTAGAAGGCATAGAAGCAGTCAGAAAGAGACCTGGCATGTATATAGGATCAACTTCTTCCCGGGGACTTCATCATCTTGTTTATGAAATACTCGATAACAGTATAGATGAGGCTTTAGCAGGTTATTGCGATACAATAAAAGTTATTTTAAATAAGGATAACAGTATAACAAATATTGACAACGGAAGGGGTATACCAGTCGGCATACATCCAAAAATGGGAATTCCGACTGTTGAAGTAGTTCATACTACTTTGCATTCTGGTGGTAAATTTGGAGGATCAGGATATAAAGTATCAGGTGGACTTCATGGCGTTGGAGCAGCTGTAGTAAATGCTTTATCGGAATGGATGGAAGTTGAAGTGTGCAGAGATGGAAAAAGATATAAGCAGCGCTATGAAAGAGGAAAGACAGTAACAAAATTGGAAATTATAGGAGAAACTGATACTACCGGGACAATTACAACTTTTAAACCTGATCCTGAAATTTTTGAGGAAACAGTTTTTGATTTTGATGTTCTGTTAAAAAGATTCAGAGAATTGGCTTTCTTAAATCGTGGTTTAACCATTATACTTGTAGACAACAGGGAAGAGAAACCTGTTGAAAAAGTTCTTAAATATGACGGAGGAATAATTTCTTTTGTAAAATATATCAACCAGAATAAAGATGTAATACATGAAGATATTATATACTTGGAAGGAAAAAAAGATAATGCCGAAATAGAAATAGCTTTTCAGTATACCGACAGTTATGTTGAAAATGTATTCAGTTTTGCGAACAATATACCGACAACAGAAGGCGGTACTCATGTTACTGGATTTAAAGCAGCAATAACAAAAGTAATAAATGATTATGCGAGGAAAATTAATTTAATTAAAGACTCTGATAAGAATTTGTCAGGAGAAGATATACGTGAAGGCATTACGGCAATTATAAATGTCAAATTAACAGAACCACAATTTGAGGGGCAAACAAAAACAAAGCTGGGAAATGCTGATATAAGACAATTCACAGAAAATGTTGTTACGGAAAAACTGCAATATCTATTGGAGGAGAATCCAAAGACGGCAAAAATTATTATTGAGAAATCACTTGCTTCGTACAGGGCAAGAGAAGCAGCAAGAAAAGCAAGAGAATTGGTAAAAAGAAAATCAGCGATGGAATCTTTTTCGTTACCGGGAAAACTTGCAGACTGTCAGGAAAAGGATCCCCGATTATGTGAGTTGTTCATTGTTGAAGGAGATTCTGCCGGCGGATCTGCGAAACAGGGAAGGGACAGAAAATATCAGGCAATACTTCCATTATGGGGTAAAATGTTAAATGTTGAAAAATCAAGATCAGACAAAGTTTACGGAAATGATAAACTGACACCGATAATAACTGCTTTGGGTGCCGGCTTTGGTGAAGATATGGATCTGTCAAAGCTAAGGTATCACAAAGTAATTATTATGGCAGATGCCGATGTTGACGGTCATCATATAAGAACGCTGTTGTTAACGTTTTTCTTTAGATATATGAAACCATTGATCGAAAACGGACATGTATATATAGCACTGCCACCGCTATATAAAGTAAATAAAGGCAAAGAAGAATATTATGTGTATAATGATCGGGAATTGGAGAAATTACTTAGCGAAAAAGGATGGCAAAGAGGAGACAGCAACCTGCTTATTCAAAGATTTAAAGGTTTGGGTGAAATGAATCCGGAACAGCTGTGGCAAACAACAATGGACCCGAAAACAAGAAAAATGTTAAAAATTGATCTTAATAATCCGATAGTAGCAGAAGAAATATTTACCATACTGATGGGAGAAAAGGTAGAGCCTAGAAAAGAATTTATCCATATGTATGCGAAACAGGTAAATAATCTGGATGTATAAAATAAATAAGTATAATATAGAATTTAAAAATGTAAAAAGATCAAAGCAAAAAGAAATGTTTCACGTGAAACATTTCTTTTTGCTTTATAAGTATGTTTTATACCATAAAACTAGAATAAATTTAATAGTAATAAAAATAAAAATCGGAACTTAATCTGCAAGATCAAAAAATACTTCTAATAGAAGTAATATGCGAATCAACACTAAAATATATAATTTAAATAATTAACATTTCATTATTATAAAATTCAATTTTGCATATGGAGTATTATTAAATTAAATCAAAAAATATTAAAATAAAAAAAGATCATATCTTATTAAGTCTTAATAATTTTTAAAGATATACTGATTATAATTTTAAATTAGAATTATGGAACATATAATACTACAGAAAAATGTTTCACGTGAAACATTTTAATTCAATTTTATCGTTTATTTTAATAAGTTGGTATGCTATAATGAGTAAAGTATTAGGTGTGGGGTGTATTAAATGTCTAAAATTATTGCAATAGCCAATCAGAAAGGCGGGGTAGGTAAAACCACAACTGCAGTTAATCTTAGTTCATGTCTTGCAGTTAAGGGAAAAAAGGTTTTGCTGATTGATATTGATCCCCAGGGAAATACTACAAGCGGATTGGGAATAGATAAGACTAATATAAAAAAATCTATATATGATGTTATAATTAATGATCTGCCAATAAAAGAGACCTTTATACAAACAAAAGTTAATAATCTTGTATTATCCCCATCCAATATACAGCTGGCAGGAGCTGAAGTTGAGCTTGTTTCAATAATTTCAAGAGAAACAAGGTTAAAACATGCACTTGAAAACGTTAAAAGCAATTTTAATTACATAATAATTGATTGTCCACCGTCTTTAGGGCTTATTACAGTAAATGCATTAACAGCGGCTGATACAATTTTAGTTCCAATACAATGTGAATATTATGCATTAGAAGGATTAAGCCAATTGATGAATACAGTAAAAATTGTACAAAAACACTTAAACCCTGAACTAAAGGTAGAAGGTGTCGTGCTGACAATGTTTGATGCCAGAACAAACTTATCAATACAGGTAGTTGATGAAGTTAAGAAATATTTCGGTAATAAAGTATATAGAACAATTATTCCCAGAAATGTCCGTTTAAGCGAAGCGCCAAGCTATGGACTTCCAATTATTCTTTATGATAATAAATCAAAAGGTGCTGAATGCTACATGGATCTGGCAGATGAAGTTATTGAATATTCGGAGGTATAGAAATGAAAAAGGCACTTGGAAAAGGACTTGGAGCTCTACTTGATACTGAAAATATACTTTCAGATGAATCTGGCATTGTAGAATTAAAAATTAATGACATTGAGCCTAATAAAGAACAGCCAAGAAAAAACTTTAATCAGGAAAAGTTGCAGGCACTGGCAGAATCAATAAGACAGCATGGTGTAGTACAGCCTATCATTGTAAAGAAAAAAGGTACAGGATATACAATAATAGCCGGGGAAAGAAGATGGCGCGCTGCAAAGATTGCAGGGCTAAAAACCATTCCTGCAATTATTAAGGATTTGTCATCCCGTGAAACTATGGAAATTGCTTTGATCGAAAATCTCCAGAGGGAGGATCTTAATCCGATTGAAGAAGCTGAAGCTTATCAGAAGCTAATGGAAGAGCACGGGCTTACCCAGGAGGAATTATCAAAATTAGTTGGCAAAAGCAGGGCCGCAATTGCTAATTCGGTAAGGTTGCTGTCATTATCGGAAAAAATAAAGGATATGCTTATCAACGAATTATTAACACCTGGCCATGCCCGTACATTAATTACTATAGAAGATGCGGAAAGGCAATTAGAACTGGCTGAAGAAATAGTTGAGAAAAATTTAAGTGTTCGGCAAACAGAAAAAATGGTCAATGAACAAAAAAACATTAGGAATATAAGCAAGAAAGGCCAAAAATTAAATAAGGATGCAAATATACTTGATATTGAAGAAAAGTTAAAAAGTATATTTGGAACAAAGGTGGATTTACGCCATAATAAGAATAAGGGAAAAATAATAATTGAATATTATTCAAATGATGAATTCAACAGAATAATAGAACTTATATCTAATTATTCCAAAAATTAGGTTATTGTTATTTTCGCCTGTATTGCATTTTTGTAACCATGGTAATATAATTTCATTAAAATGCATTTGGAGCCGTCAGAATTAAAAATAAACGCGTTGTAATTGATTGGTATTATATGGTATATTTAGGACCAAATTTCTGCGTAGGTTTCGTAGGTTTTTTTTGTCCAATTTTAAAATGAATCCATATAATGGAGGGATATTAGTGGAAAAATACATATTATATATTTCCTTAACCCTGTCAATAATATCTGTCATTTTTTTCTTAATACAGAATATCAGATTGAACGGTATTATCAGAAAATATAAATATTTTATGCAGGGTTTGGGAGACAATGATGTAGAAAACCTTATGATTTCGTACCTTGAAAATCTGGAGAAATTAAGAAACGATGTACATGTCGTTATGGATAAGAGAATTAAAGAGCTGGAAAGAAAGATTCCTGATTGCTTGCAACATATTGGTATGGTGAATTATAATGCCTTTGAAAATGTAGGCAACAATATGAGTTTTTCCATAGCAGCACTGGATGAAAAAAAAGACGGTTTTGTAATAACAGGTATATATTCCAGAGAAAACTCATATGTCTACGCAAAAGAAATTAAAAAAGGTGAACCACAAAGAAAATTGTCAAATGAAGAAGTGGAAGCAATTAATAAGGCTTTGGAAAATAGAAAACAATAATTGACAAGAGGTGTAAAAATATGATTGATATTAACAGAATAAGGAACAACCCCGATGAAGTAAAAAATGCATTATTGAAAAGAATGGATGTTGTAGATTTTACTGAATTGCTTGATTGGGATAAGCAAAGAAGGCAACTGATTGCATTAAATGATGAAAAGAAAGCAAAAAGGAATAAGGTTTCTTCAGATATACCCCGGTTGAAAAAAGAGGGTAAGGATGTTTCTGAACTATTATCTGAAATGAAAATATTATCTGATGATATAAAGGAAAATGATGATGCTATACGGGAACTGGAAGAGAAAATAAACACATTTATATCAGCTTTGCCAAATATTCCGGCTGATGATGTAGTAGCCGGCGGAAAAGAGAATAATAAAGTAATAAGAACCTGGGGTGAAAAACCTGCTTATAATTTTGAACCAAAAAACCATGTTGATCTTGCAATCAGTTTAGGTTTGGTTGATTATGAACGGGGTGCAAAAATCGGCGGCAGCGGATATTGGGTTTATACCGGCATGGGTGCTTTGATTGAATGGGCGCTGCTGAACTATTTCATTGAAGAACACCTTAAGGATGGTTATGTTTTTATGTTGCCTCCGCATATTTTAACATATCAATGCGGATATACAGCAGGACAGTTCCCGAAATTTACCGATGATGTATTTAAAATTGATACTTCTGAATCAGGTGAAAATATGCATTTTCTGCTTCCAACGGCAGAGACGGCACTGATAAATTATCACAGGGATGAAATACTGAAAGAGGAAGAATTGCCCAGAAAATATTTTGCGTATACCCCTTGCTACAGAAAAGAGGCCGGCAGTTACCGTACAGAAGAGCGTGGAATGATCCGAGGGCACCAGTTTAACAAAGTTGAGATGTTTCAATACACTACACCAGAAACTTCCGAACAGGCACTGGAAGAACTTGTAAATAAGGCTGAAAGGCTTGTTCAGGGGTTAGGTCTCCATCACCGGGTCTCAAAACTTGCTGCTAAAGACTGCAGTGCTTCAATGGGAAAAACATTTGATATTGAAGTCTGGATACCAAGTATGAATGATTACAAGGAAGTAAGTTCGGCATCAAACGCATATGACTATCAGGCCAGGCGGGGAAATATCCGGTTCAGGCGTACGAGTACAGGTAAAACAGAGCTGATTCACACATTAAATGCTTCAGGGCTTGCAACAAGCAGAATTTTCCCGGCAATACTTGAGCAATATCAGCAGGAAGATGGAAGCGTTGTAGTTCCGGAAGTTTTAAGAAAATGGGTTGGAACAGATATAATTAAAAAGCCGTAAAATCTATTACTTTAACGGAAGTTTAAAAATCAATACACTGTTGCAGTTAAGAAAAACTGCAACAGTGTTAAATATAATAAATATTATCTAATAAGAACATAATAATAAGAGATATTTTAAAATATATGGGGAAAAACCAATATAAACCACAGTAAATTATCTATTGACAATCAACTATAAGTGACTTATAATGATATAGTCGTTTCGGTGTTGAAGGCTTAAGCCGGAGTGGCGGAATAGGCAGACGCACAGGACTTAAAATCCTGCGAGGCTTAAAACCTCGTACCGGTTCGATTCCGGTCTCCGGCACCAATAGAAATAAATTGACGGTTAATTTGACGGTTAATAATTATAACGACGCGGAGTGGAGCAGTCCGGTAGCTCGTCGGGCTCATAACCCGAAGGTCAGAGGTTCAAATCCTCTCTCCGCAACCAGTGAAAACCCTGAAAGCATAAAGCTTTCAGGGTTTTGTTATATTATAAAAAAATATTGAAAAATCCATTTTTGCCTACTATTTGCCTACTATTAGTACAAAAAGATATAAAAAGATACTGAATTATGCATGCTTTGATTGATCTGAATTTTGATTCTGATTTATATACTCTTCTATAACATTGGCTGCTGTTTCATCGGCAGATTCTAAAGCATGTGCATATATACCCAATGTCACATTTGCATTGGCATGGCCCAGTCGCCGGGCAACAGCTCTTATGTTAAGGCCGGCATGGATTAGTAAGGTCGCTGCAGTATGACGTAAATCATGCAATCTTATGTTAGGAAGGTTGTGCTTTTTAATAAATTTCTTGAAAATATCTGTATAAGTGTCAGGATGCATAATACATCCATTCCATGTCGTGAATACCCATTCGGGATCCTGCCAGGCATTGCCGAGCATTTCTCTTTCTTCTTTTTGCCACAGATCACCTGCTTTTAATTTTTCTGAAAGCCAGTATTTCCTATAATTTTTAAGAAGCTCTACTGTTGATGAAGGAATTTTAATTTTTCTTATAGATGATGGGGTTTTAGGTTTTTTAACAACAATACCAGTGGCTGGAGTATAAACAGCTGCTTGCTTTATGTGAATTATACCTTTATCGAGATCAACATTATCCCACTGCAAAGCGGCAATTTCTCCGCGACGGCAGCCGGTTACCAAAAATAACTCAATTATTGCCCGATATTTAATATTTTCCTTTGAGAGACATTCCATTAGTTTAGATATGCCCTCTTCATCTAAAAAGCGCATTTCTTTTCTTTCTAGTTTAGGTGGTGACACTCTAGAACATGGATTTTCTTTCATCATTCCCCATTTGACAGCACTTTCGAACATTGCACTTAATACTCTATGATAATGCTGAATTGTTTTGCTTGACAAGCCGCCTTTTTTTCCATCCTTCCTTATTCCGTCCTCTTGAAGATTCTGATAAAAGTCTAATAAGTGCAAAGGCTTTATTTGGTCAAGTTTAAAATGCCCAATGGCTTCCTTTACGCGATCATTCAATAATCCTTGGTATCTGTAGATTGTTTTTACTTCGAGATTCTTTCCGTGTTCTTCTAGCCATTTATCAATGAATTCTGCTATTGTAATTTTAGAAGGTTCGTAATATTCTCCTTTTTTAACTTGTAGTTCAAATTCTAGAGCAATTTTCTGCAGTTCTTTTTCCCATTGCTTATCTGTCTTATTGGGGGGCTTCTTTACTGTTTTTGTCTTAGTTAGCTTTTGTCCGTTTATATCATACCCGCATGAAACTATTATCTGCCATGATTTCTTCCCTCTCTTCCGTATTGAGGCCAAATTTACCCCTCCTTTATAGCTTTTTCAGAACCCCTAAAGGTTCAAAATATATTATGTATTCTCCAATCTTATGATATAAGCCATATTTTTCCCGGTAATACTGAATTGCTTCCTCAATAAACCTTTCTGATACTCCCAAAAATTCAGCCAGTTCATATCTGTTCCTGATACCCTGATTCGATGCTTCAATAAGTTTTTTCAGGCTTACGAGCCTTTCGTATGCCCAGGCACGGGCCCGGCGTTCCTGTTTTCGGTTTTCTGGCTTGTTTTGGTCCAAAATATTCCCGTGAGTAGTATGATGGTGGCCTAGTTCTTCAGCCAGAACACAAGCCATTTCAGAATATGTCTCAATAGAAGAATTTAGGGCTATGTTTCCATCTATATATAGCCCTTTTAGGCGTCCAATATCCGCCTCAAATACATTTATCCCCTCTTTTTCGACTTCGGCTAAAAGCTTTTCGTACAGCAAAGCATATCGCCTCACTTTTGTCCCTTCTTTTTCTTTTCGACAATGAACTGGATAAAGTCGTTTATCTGTTTCATATCTTCTTCAGTAAGCTCAACGCCATCAGGTATATGCGCGGCTATAGTAGTAGGTTTTTTAATCGCATTTCTTTCTCTCTCTAATATTCGATTTCGAGTGTTCTCTGGGAGATCGAAAAACAAGTCAGGATTTTCA
>Ga0134102_1002976_pt1 | contig 10190 bp, 8 predicted proteins | sample 13_3_2metaG_FD_94447 | JGI IMG/M metagenome (GOLD analysis project Ga0134102, IMG submission 94447) | Switchgrass degrading microbial communities from high solid loading bioreactors in New Hampshire, USA - 13_49_3.3_201_A3 metaG | ecosystem: Engineered > Bioreactor > Semi-continuous > Anaerobic >...
CAACCGCGGGGGAGGTGCTGGTGGACGGGGTCTCCACCCGCTCCACCACCGTGGCCACCATGGCCCGCAAGGTGGGGCTGGTCTTCCAGAACCCCACCGACCAGCTGTTCAAGAGCCGGGTCCTGGACGAGGTGATGTTCGGCCCCCTCAACCTGGGGCTGAGCCAGGAGGAAGCCCGGCAGCGGGCCGAGGCCGCCCTCCAGCGGGTGGGCCTTACCGGCGCCGCAGACCACAACCCCTACGACCTGGGGCTCGCGGAGCGGAAGCTGGTCACCATCGCCAGCGTGCTGGCCATGGAGACGCCGGTGGTAATCCTCGACGAGCCCACCATCGCCCAGGACATGACGGGCGTGCGTCAGATCGGCGCGATCGTCACGTGGCTCAGGGACCAGGGGCGCACGGTGATCACCATCACCCACGACATGGACTTCGTCGCCCGCTACTTCGACCGGGTCCTGGTCTTCCAGGACGGGCAGGTGCTGGCCGACGGCCCCGCACAGGCGATCTTCGCCCAGCCCGACCTGCTCCGGCGGGCCGGCCTCGAACCGCCGCAGATCACGGTGCTGGGGCGGGAGCTGGGCCTCCCCGACCCGCCGCTCACCGTGGAGGCGTTCGTGGCACAGGTGCGGGACATGGCGAAGAACGGAGCGCAGTAGAAGGCAGCCGGGCGGACCGGACAGGTGATCCGCCCGGCTGCCGCGTCTGGCGCGGGCTGCGCCGGTTCAGGACGAAGCCGGGGCTGTGGATGACACAGCCCCGGCTTCGTGTGCCCGGTCCGGCCGCCCGTCAGAACGGAGTATGGGATCCGATGTAACAGGCGATGCCGCGGTCCATGAACAGCCGCTGCAGCGGCACCAGGTGCTCGAGGGGCAGCGAATCCACGTCCTTGTACTCGTAGACCTTGCCCAGCTGCGTGTACTTGGAGTCGCCCATGCGGTGGAACGGCAGCAGGTTGATCTCCGTCAGGCCGACGTCGCGCATGAAGTCGGCCGTGGCCTCCATGTTCTCCATGTCGTCGTTGAAGCCGGGGATCACCGGGATGCGCAGCACCAGCCGTCCTCCCCAGGAGGAGGCCGCCAGGGCCCGGATGTTCGTCAGGATCTGCTCGTTGGAGACCTGCGTGCCGGCCTTGTGCTTCCCAGGGTCCATGTGCTTTACGTCGATGAACGCGAAGTTCACGTACTTGAACGCCTGCAACAGGTGATCCGTATCGACGCAGGCACTGGTCTCGACTGCCGTGTGCACGTAACCCTCCTGGCAGCGCTTGAGCATCGCGACGATGAACTCCCGCTGCAAGAGCGGCTCGCCGCCGGAGAAGGTGACGCCGCCGTCTCCGCCCCAGTACTGCCGATCCCGGTCGATGATGCGCCAGAGCTCCTGGACCGTCATCTCCCGGCCGGCGACGCCCAGCGCACCCCACAGGCAGGCCTGGGCGCAGTTGAAGGTCGTGCAGGTGCGGCACTTCGCGCGGTCGATCTCCAGCTGCCCCTCTGTGTGGCCGGACGAAGTGATGGCACCCTGGGGACACGCCTTGATGCACTGGGTGCACCCGTTGGCCACGTGCTTGCACTTGGCGTCGCGGAACAACAGCTGCTTCCGCGGCTCCATTCCTTCCGGGTTGGCACACCAGGCGCAGCGCAGCGGACAGCCACTCAGGAACACCAGCGTTCGACAGCCGGGACCGTCGTGTACGGAGTAACCTTGAATGTCGAATACCAGCCCCGTTACCTGGCGCATCACATCACCCCCGCGTTGGCGAGACCCCTAACCGATATCCGGAACCTCCTGCACAGCCTGCTCCCGCTCGGCGGCCATCGGCAGGATCAGGGCGGCCACCGCGGAAACCACGTAGGAGCCCAGGGCGAACAGGATGGAGTTCATGTAGCTGCCGGAGATGTCGTAGAGGAAGCCGCCCATGAAGCTGCCCACCGCCGGGCCGATGCCCATGACGATGAGGGTGCCGAGGCCCCAGATCTTGCCCATGGACTTGTTGCCGTACACGGCGCCCACGTAACCGGCCACGCCGCCGGGCTCGATCGCCCAGTAGATGGCGAACAGGATGCAGGAGATGACGGCCAGGGCCATGGCGCGGCCGGAGCCCATGAGCAGCAGGCAGGCCAGGATGCCCATCGCCGGCGCGAAAATCAGCATGTTCTTGCGGGCCCTGATCTCGTCGCCCACCCGGGAGACGAGCTTGTCGGCGACGATGCCCATGACCGGCATGGTCACGATGCCGGCCAGGCCGATGGCCACGTACAGGTTGGTGGCCATGTTGGCGTCGTAGCCGGCGTCGATGGTCCAGAAGCTCACGATCTGGCTCCAGATCAGGAACTCGGCGAGCATCGAGCTGAGGAACGCAATGATGGCGCCCCAGATCGGGAACGTGCTGAAAGCCTCCTTGATGGTCCAGAGGCGCTGGTTCCGGGCGGCCGCCGCGGCGTCGCTCTTCCCGAGGCCGAAGGGCTTGCCGCCGTAATCGGCCGGGTTTCGGCGGGCCAGGAAGCCGGCGATGACCAGCGCCACGAACACCACGGCAGCCAGGTAGACCATGGCCGCGCGCCAGTCGGTGGTCTTGAGCACGTTCTTGACGATCTGGCTCAGCACCACCTGCGCCAGCGGGGCGCCGGCGAAGGCGATGCCCCACATGGTGGCGTACGTCTGGCCAACGTACCACTTGCGCACGGAGACGGTGGACGAGACCCACAGCATGCCCGTGCCGACGCCGGCGAACAGGGCGTAGACCGCCAGGTACGCATAGTAGCTCTGCACCCGGGAGGTCAGCAGGAAGCCCAGGGCGCAGAAAACGGCACCGGTCCAATAGGCCGGGCGGGTGCCCCAGCGGTCAACGACCATGCCGCTGAAGAAGGCCGTGACCGCGTAGACCGTCATCATCAGCGAGTAGCCCAGCGACGTCTGTGCGGTCGTCCAGCCGGTGGACTCCCGCATGGGGCCCAGGAGCACGGAGAAGGTGGAACGGAAGCCAAAGAGGCAGAAGAGCGCCAGGAAAGCGGCCGCCACAACCATGTACCCGGTGCGCCGGAGTTCCTGTTCAGTGGAAACCTTCGTTCCCACGGGATATCCTCCTCTCCAAAACGGTGAGCCCCGCCGGGCCCGCCGCGTCGCGGCCCCGGCGGGGCTCGTTTCCCCTCTACTTGCGGGTGTACCAGGTGCAAGCGGTCGCCATCAGTTCCGGATAGGTCCAGTGCTCCTCCTTCTCCGCCCGGCAGACACCGAGGTTCTCCTCCTCGCCGGGGGCGTAGCAGGCGCAGTTCCGGCACTTCGGCCGCTCGTTGAAGTGCTCGCACACATCGGTGTCGATCAGGATCAACTGGCCGAGACGGCGGCAGATGCCCTTGTTCACGTCCACCGTGGCGAAGTTCCAGCAGTCGTTGTGCTTGAATGCCATCTCAAATCACACCCTTTCGTACTCGGTGCGGGCGATAACCTCGTCCTGGATCGCCTTGCCGATCTCGACCCAGTACTGCGTGAAGCCGGCCACACGGACCAACAGGTCACGGTGCTCTTCCGGATTCTCCTGCGCCTGGCGCAGCACACGGGAGTCGACGATGTTGTACTGGATGTGGAAGCCGCCCTTGCGCATGTAGGCCCGGGTCAGGTCAAGCAGCTTGCGGGCGCCCTCCAGGCCCTTGACGGCCGTCGGGTGGACCTTCATGTTCAGCTGCGAGTTCTGGGACTCGGCGTGGTTCCAGACCGTCGCCGAGTTGAACACGGCGTACGGGCCGTTGACGTCGGTGCCCGGGTACGGCGACATCGAGCCGTCGGCGTAGGTGGTGCCCGCCAGGCGACCGTCCGCCGTGGCCAGGGTGGCCGCGCCCTGCGGGGCGTGCGTCGAGACGGAGATCTGGCAGACATACAGCGGCCGGGCGTACAGGGACTCGTACTTGTGGGTGACCTCGCAGACGTACTCCTCGTAAGCCTTCAGGATGGAGTCGACATACGGATCGTCGTTGCCCATCTTCGGAGCCATGAGGCAGTCGCCGTGGATGTCGTCGTAGACCTGGCCGCCCTCGCGCTTCTCCTGCTGCAGCAGCGAGTAGGAGCCGATCTCCTCGGCCGTCTTGAAGCCGAAGTTGTTCAGGATGGCGTCCTTCATCTGCTCGAGGGTGTACTTCTTGTCGTCGAAGACCAGCTTCTTGATGGCCGCCAGCGAGTTGATGAAGTTGGCGGTGCCGCAGGTCTCCACGTTGTAGGTGGCCATGAAGCGATAGCCGCCGTTGCCGATGTGGAGGCCCCGATCCAGGCAATCCGGCTTCAGGATGGAGTGCCAGATGGCCATGTTGTTCTTCCGCCAGATGTCGTGCTGGATGTTGTTGCACTTGTTCAGGACATCGACGGCCTTCTCGAAGTAGTCCTTGAAGATCTCAACCAGCGTCTCGTAGCTGTCGATCTCCCGGTTGTGCGGCTCGAAGACCTGCTCGCCAGTGCGCATGTCCTTGCCGTTGAAGAGCACGCACTCCAGGATCTTCGGCAGCGCCAGGAAGTGGACGCCGACCGAGGTGGGCGTGCCGGAGCCGCCCGGGATCCAGTAGGTCTTGCCCCGCAGGGTGAGCGGCTTCCAGGAGCCGGGCGACGACTCGAGGCAGCCGCCGATGGCCCAGGCCCGGGCTTCCTCGGGGGTCATTCCCTCGGCGCCGTACTGGTTCAGCATGAACTCCATGCCGACCCGGTTGTTCATCCAGGCCGGGTAGCCGGTGCCGGTCTTCACGCACTCGATCGCCTTCAGGAGGAACTCCTCCGGCAGCTTCTCGTCGTAGAGGATCGACAGGGTCGGCTGCGGGCAGGCACAGGTGATGCCGGCCTCGAGGATCAGCATCTCCAGCCGGTTGGCAGCCGGCAGGCCATCCTTGGTCAGGCCGCCCAGGGAGACGTTGTTGAAGGTGTTGCCGGAGAGCACGCCGCCCACGACGCCCGCGGAGGCGAACACGTCGATGCAGGTGAACTTCACGCGGTGGCACTCGAGCAACTCCAGAACCTCTTCCTCGGTGATGCGGCCGGCCTCGATGTCCTGCTCGAAGTACGGATAGAGCACCTGGCCGATGCGGCCCGGCGAGAGGCCCGAGATGGCGTCCTCGTTCAGCACGCCGATGTGGATGGTGTACTGCATCTGCAGCGCCTGACGGAAGGTCTCAGGCGGCTTGTGCGCGATGTGCTCGAGGACCTCGGCGATCTCCTCGTACTCCTTCTTCTGCACGGGCTCTTCCGTGACGGACGCCAGGCGCCGGGCTTCCTTGGCGTAGTTGAGGATCCAGGTCTGGATGCCCTCCAGCACCAGCTTGGCGGCCTGGTAGAATTACAGCCGGTCCATGCCGCTCACGAGGTCGCCACCGGCCTCGCCGGCCACCTCGCCCGCCTTCTCCTCGCACATCCGGATCAGGCCGTCCAGACCGTACTGCAGCGGGTAGTAGTAGTTGGTGACCTCACGGCCCTGCGGCAGGGTGAAGCCGGACTCGAACATGCAGATGACCGACCGCATCAGCGCGGTCTTGAAGGCGTAGCCCGGAACCAGGGCCTCGTACTTGGCGGACTCGTCCTCGACGGACTTGCCGACCCACCAGCGGGCGGTCTTCAGCAGCGCCGGAACCTCTTCCTGACGGATGCCGAACTTACCGGCCAGCGAGACGACCTTGCCGAAGGACTTGACCACGTTGCCGCCGCCCTGGCCCCACTTGACCAGTTCGTCGGCGGAGGTGGAGCCGCGCTGCTTGGCGTCCTCATACAGCTCGTCGCCCTTCGCCATGTAGTAGCCCTCAGAGAGCCACGGCATGGGGAAGGAGCCACGGTAGTAGTGGGTCTTGCCCATGACCAGCTTCTCGCCGGGGAAGATCATCGGGGTCAGGTGCGAGTAAGCGGCCTTCAGGGCCTTGGCCCGGCGGATGATGGGAACGTCGTGGATGTTGTCGGCATACGTCCGGGTGTACCAGTAGGGGAACTCCATGTTGGCACTGGACAGGGTCTGGTAGTACAGGTCGCGGAGCTTCTTGGCACGCGGAGTGGGCTCCTTCTGGACCTCGCGGTCCACCATGTCTGCGGGCGGCTCGCCGCCGTACCGCTGTTCGAGCGAGATGCCCTTTTGCTGCAGAATCTCAGCCAGAGTCGCAGTCTTTGCCATCGAGCTCGTATACCCCCTTCGTACCTGCACGTGTTGGCCTTGACGTTCCTTCGTCCGCCACTCCGAGCGTACCAATACGAACCCCCCGGCCACATCGGCAGGGGGGGTTAGCACCGGTATGAACTTCGGGAGTGCGCCATGCCGCGGGTCGTCCCATTGGCGCAAAGGACTAGGCCTCCTGTCCTGGTTTCGTACTGTTGGCCTAAGCCTGCGGTCCTGGCGCAGGGGGACATGTTATGCTGTTCACAAAGGGAGGGGAGGCCCGTGCCATCCAAACAGGAAATCCGCTGGCTGACGCTCCTGCAACGCACGCAGAATCAGCTGTCCCGGCTTCATGGGTTCTCCCTGGTGGTCCTGGATCCCGACTGCAACGAGGTCACCGTTCCTTCAGGCCTCCCGCCGGCGTGTGCGGCAGCCGACCCCACCCGCTCCAGCGCCTGCTGGAACCTCAGGCGGGAGGCCGTGGCGCGCATACAGAGAACGCGCCAGACCGTAAGCCTCCCCTGTCCCCGCGGCCGCTGCTGCTTCGTAAGCCCGCTGGGCGTGGACCCCGACGACTTCGAGACCCCCATCGTCTACTTTGTGGCCGGAAGCGGCCCCGCCCAGGCGGCGGGCAGCGTGCGGCTCATCCAGGATCTCTTCCGGCTGGTCCGGCCCCCCGCCGCGCCCGGACCGGGCCCGGGCGCCCGGCCGGAGGATGCCTCCCCGGCTGCAACGCCCTGGGCGGCGGAAGGCGAGGCCGGCCTGCTCACCGAACGGGAGCGGGAGATCCTGGCCCTGATCGGGGCGGGGCTCACCAACCGGGAGATCGCCTCGCAGCTCTATATCTCCCAGTCCACCGTCAAGACCCACATCACCCACCTGCTCATGAAACTCGGGCTCAACAACCGCACGGAAGCGGCCCTCTACGCCGTGCGCGAGTCGATCTGCCCCCGGACGAGCGGGTCGCGCAAATCACCGCTGTAGCTTCTGGGAAAGGCGATTGCATGAACGTACAACTTCCTTCCCTGCGCCAGCGCCTGCTCACGGCTTTCGCCCTGACGCTGCTCACCCTGTGGATTCTGCTCACCGCGATCTATGCCCTGATGAGCGACCGCCTCACCCAGATCTACCTGGTCGACCGGATGCAGGTCGCCATTCAGGTGGCGTGGGACGCCTATCACGATGGCCCGGACCGCCTGATCACGTCCATCCAGGCGCTCGCCCGGAACGCCGCTTCCGACGGGCCGCTCAGCACCGCGGCGCTCCCGCCGCTGCTCGACGCCCTGCCGGAAGCGGACTTCGCCGCAGCCGTGAGCCCGGAGGGCCTCACCCTGGGCCATACGAACCCGGATCGCGTGGGCCAGGCGCCCCCGTTCCCCGAGATTGCGGCGGAGGCCCTGCGCACGGGCCAGGTGCGTTCGAGCAGCGAACTGGTCACAGCGGATTTCGTCGCCGCACACATGCCGCAGGCGCTCCACCGCCTCTACGTCCCGGCGGGATGCCAACCGGGAGACGCCGGCTGCACCGATGTGGGCATCGTGCAGGTAGTGGCGGTTCCGGTCCGTACGGACACCGGCGACGTCGCCGTTGTGGCGGGCATCCTGCTCAACAACACCGAGCAGATTCCCAGCGCCGCCTCGGAGCGCCTCCCCGGTTCCTACCTCTCCGTGGCCGTGGAGGGTATCCGCATCTCATCCAACATCATCACCCGGCAGCAGGGCCTGGTGGAGACCGGAAGCCAGCAGAGTTCCGGGCTCCGCAGAGCCGTGAAGCAGGGGGAGCGCTACTACGGAACCGTGCCGGTGGGGGCGGAGCGGCACTACGTGGCCGCAGACCCGATTCACAACGCCGCCGGCCAGGTCATCGGTGCGCTCAGCATCGGCCTGCCGCAGACCCGCTTCGCCATGTATACCGCCGGCGCACAGGCGCTCATGCTGGCCTGCGGGCTGCTGGCGGTGCTGTTGAGTCTCGGGATCGCACACGCCATGGCGCGCCAGTTGGTGCAGCCGATCACGGGGCTGGAGCGGGATATCGTCCGGCTGACCACGGCCGCCCGTTCCCATGACCTGGCCCGCGCCACCCAGTTGATCGACCCCCCACCCGCCCTCTACAGCCGCGAGGTCCAGGCTCTGCACCAGGCGTTCCAGACCCTCGCCGGCGCCCTGGTGGAGCAGACCAAGAAGACAGAGACCTACCTGCACCAGATCGAGGACGACAGGGCAGAACTGCAGGCGCTGACCGGTCAGCTGCAGGAGGCGAAGGCGGCGCTGGAGGCCGAGGTGGAGCACCGCACCTTCGAGCTGAAGCAGGCCGTGGCGGAACTGAAGCAGGCCAATCAGCTGAAGAGCAACTTCCTCGCGTCGGTGAGCCACGAACTGCGCACGCCGCTCAACTCCATCATCGGCTTCTCCGAGATGCTGATCGATGAGCTGGCCGGTCCCGTAAACGCCAAGCAACGGGAGTACCTGGACCACATCCTCTCCTCGGGCAACCACCTGCTGCAGCTCATCAGCGACCTCCTCCACCTCTCGCAGATCGAGCAGGGCCGCATGTCCCTGGAACTGCAACCCGTCGCCCTGCAGGAGTTGATCGAGTCTGTCCACCAGCGCTGCATCCCTTCGGCGGACGCCGCCGGACTGAAACTCGAGGTCAACTGCGATCCGGGTGTCCCCCCGATCATGGCCGACCCCACGCGGGTGAAGGAGATTCTCGATAACCTCCTTTCCAACGCCATCAAGTTCACGCCGCAGGGAGGGCGGATCTGGGTTCGCCTCAGCCGGGCAGACGATATGGCCGTGATCGAGGTGGAAGACACCGGCATCGGTATACGCCCTGAAGACCAGACCGCGGTCTTCAATGAGTTTGTGCAGGCCGAATCCGGCTACCGGCGGCGTCACGAGGGCGTCGGGCTCGGGCTGCCGCTCTCCAAGAAGCTGGCCGAAATGCACGGCGGACGCATCGAGCTGAAGAGCCAGTTGGGAAAGGGAACCGTGGTCCGCGTCTACCTGCCGTTACCAAAAGGAGTTGAGCAAAGTGGCGGCTCGGATCCTGGTCGTGGAGGATAACAAGCTGAACATGCAGTTGGTTTCCGATCTGCTCACGGTGCACGGGTACGAAGTAGTCCAGGCCAGCACGGGCGACCAGGCGCTGCAGCTCGCGCGGCTGCACAGGCCCGACCTGATCCTGATGGACATCTCCCTGAAAGGGATGACCGGCCTCGAAATTACCCATGAGCTGCGCCAAAATCCCCACACCGCCCACATCCGCATCCTGGCGGTCACAGCCTACGCCGGCGAGGAGGACCGGCGGCGGGCCCTCCTGGCCGGCTGCGACGGGTTCGTCTCGAAACCCATCGACACCCGTCAGCTGCCCCGCATCATCGCTGAACACCTGAAGGGGGAATCCGCCCATGGCCGAGTCGGAGGTCCCGCTGATCCTCATCGCTGAAGACGATCCGGCCTCAGCCCGCCTGCTGGCGGAGATGCTGGCGGCCGCCGGGTACGAGACGGCCGTCGCCCCGGACGGCCACGCTGCGCTGACGCTGGTGGCAAACCGGCGTCCGGACCTCGTGCTCCTGGACGTGCGAATCCCGGGTCGCAACGGCTTCGAGGTATGCGAGGAGTTGAAGCATTCTCCGGCCACCCGGGACATTCCCGTGGTGATGATCACCGGCCTCAGCGAAGAGCGCTGGCGCATCCTCGCCATCGAAGCGGGCGCCGACGACCTGCTGGCCAAACCCGTGCGGCGACCCGAGCTCTACGCCCGGGTCCGCACGCTGCTCCAGACGAACCAGCGCGTCCGCCAGCGGGAGCAGCCGGAGGACGTGGTGAACAGCCTGTTTGCGCTGATCGAGCTCAGCGACCCCGGGCTTGCCCGGCACAGCCGGCTCGTGGCGGCCCTCTGCCGCAGCACGGCGCGGGCTCTGGGGCTGCCGGCTGCGGCGGGGGCGCTCCTCTCCTGGGCGGTACTGCTTCACGACCTGTGGAAGTTGGTAAAAAGCTCCCTGCGGTCGGACCACCTCGCTAACGACGAGCGGGTGCTTCGGCACCTGGGCCCCCTGTCGCAACTGGTCCCGCTG
>Ga0134102_1002978_pt1 | contig 10188 bp, 1 predicted proteins | sample 13_3_2metaG_FD_94447 | JGI IMG/M metagenome (GOLD analysis project Ga0134102, IMG submission 94447) | Switchgrass degrading microbial communities from high solid loading bioreactors in New Hampshire, USA - 13_49_3.3_201_A3 metaG | ecosystem: Engineered > Bioreactor > Semi-continuous > Anaerobic >...
ATACATATACCATTTCTGCTTCCAGGACGGTGAAAACTTTACACAGCTTGGCAACCCGATAACAGCCAACTTTAAGAATCCAAAGCTTGGCATGTTTGCAACCATGAACAATTCCGGCACACAAATGAATACTTACTTCGAATATATTACCGTAACCGAGCTTAACGGAGTACAGCAAAAGTCATATCAGGAGATGCTGCAGGATGCAGTTGACAATGTCATGAAGTATGTTGCTGAAAGTATTCCTGCTGAAATTACTTCTGATCTCGAACTTGGTCCGGTTCCGCATGGCTACAGTGTATCGGTAATATGCAGTGATCCTAGTGTGATTTCAGAAGACGGTAAGGTAACACGTCCTGCTCCCAACGATAAGGAAGTGACTCTGCGAGTTGTTGTGACTGAAGATGGCAGTGAGAGAACCGCAACTTCTGATAACATTCCTGTAATCGTGAAAGCAGTACAACCAGAGCTTGAAGTTATTCTGACCGGAAGTGACAGTGTACAGCCAGGATCTGCGTTTACGTTAGGTATAAGCCTTGATACCGTAACACAAAGCGTATATGCAGAGGATATAACCTTAAGTTATGATCCACAGGTATTTGAATATATTGATACAACAGGTTTTGATGAAAATATTAACATCTTAAGAAAAGAGCCTTCAGATGGTACGGTTAGAATAATTGCCGCTAATATCGGTGGAGTTACCGGAAGCAACGTACCAGTTCTGAATGTCAATTTCAAAGTAAAGAGCGGTGTAGAAGGTATATCAAGCACTATTTCTGTCAGCAAGGCCAAACTCGGTGTAATGCCTGGTGGTATTACGATACAGGCCGGCCTGAGCAGTAAGACGATTAATATAGGTTCATCAACTCCGACCGTAGACAAGAGTGCATTGAGATCAGCAATAGGAGCAGCAGAGAGCTTGTACGACAGTGCAGTAGTAGGAACCGAAAACGGCAACTACTGGCAGGCTGACAAAGATGCCTTCAAAGCAGCCATAGATGAGGCTAAAGCTGTATATACGGATACAGGCGCAACACAAAGACAGGTTGACAATGCTGTAGATAAACTGAATGCAGCAAAAGCAGCGTTTGAGGCATCCGTAATTACACCGAATACAGGAGACCTTAATAATTCATCAACAATCGATATAGGAGACCTTGCAATAGCCGCATACTACTATGGTAAGGATCCCACCAGCGATGACTGGGATGTAGCTAAGTTTGCGGACATCAATAAAGACAATAAGGTGGACATTGAAGATCTTGCCTTCATAGCTTTCAGAGTATTGGACAGATAATTTGTCAGTTAAATAGTATGGGGATGCCAGCATCCCCATACTGTTTAAAACTTGGTTTACTAATCCGACGCTTTCTTATTTTACACTTTGATCAATATACCCTGACAGGATTCTAATATGCGGCACATTTACTGTAAACATCATGGCGCAGGACAAACATCAAGCATTTGCTCTATTCATGAGTAAAATAAATAAAACTATGAAGGGATGATAAGATGAAAAAAACATCTAAACTTCTGTCGTTGATCCTGATAGTGGCAGTTATTATGAGTATACTGCCTGCTGTTGATGTATCGGCTGTAAATCCTTATTTGCCGCTGTGGGAACATTTACCTGACGGAGAACCGAAAGTTTTTGAGGATCCCGACAATCCGGGAAAATATCGCGCCTATATTTTTGGTTCCCATGATGTCAGGTATAACAGCTATTGCGGACCGGACATAAGAGCATGGTCGGCCCCGGTGGAGGACTTGACCAACTGGCGTGACGAGGGATCGGTCTTCAAATACTATATAAATGGCCAGTGGGATGTCTTCTACGCGCCGGACGTTGTTGAGGTCAGAAGAAGAGACGGAACAAAGGAATACTATCTATATCCTCACTGCCGTGGTTCAAACAGAATAGCGATGGTATGTAAATCAGACAGACCGGATGGACCTTATACACCAATCAACATGACAGCAGATGGAACCAGAACGGTATCAGGCAGCATCCTGGGATTTGACCCGGCTGTATGGATAGAATATATTGACGATCCAAGTGATCCTGATTATGAGATAGGCTTCAGGGCATATGCATACTGGGGATACGCCGGAAGCAACGAAAAGTCATGGGTATGTGAATTGGATCAGAACACCATGTATTCGGTAAGACCCGGTACCCAGGCTATTCAGTATTTTATTCCTTGCAGTTCCAGCTACGGCAATATAAATGACCCTGCAGGAACCGAATATCCATACATATATCCCGATGAGGATATAACTTCATTCAACTTTTTTGAAGCTTCTTCGATACGAAAAGTCGGAAATAAATACATTATGATTTACAGCGGATATTCAGGACCCGACTATGGGCTTTCCAGCACTAACTCGGCTTTGAGGTACGCTTATGGTGACAGCCCTCTCGGACCGTGGAGAAGCGGCGGTGTGCTTGTAGATTCCCGTGCACCGGTAGTGAACCAGAACGGGAACGCTTTAACCACAAGCAATTCAGCACATAATACGCATGGAAGCCTGCTGGAGATAAACGGCAACTGGTATGTCTTCTATCACAGACCTCCCAGAGGTTATGGGTACGCACGCCAGCCTATGGTAGCACCGGTCAAGATTACCTGGGATGAAAAACCTGTGGCAGAGGGCGGAAAAGTAGTTATCAGGGCGTTTGACCCGTATTCGGAGGATAATACATGGACCGCAAAGGATAGCCGGGGATATGAATACACCGGAGCAGAAGTAACTTCGGAAGGCTTCGAAGTATTCGGACTTGATCCCTACAAGTACTATTCAGCCGGATACGCATGTTATTTCTCTAACCCCAATACCCTGCAGGATTCATTTGACATCTGGGATAATAATATGGCCATAACAAATGTACAGAACGGTCATATCATAGGGTACAAGTATTTCGGCTTTGGCGGACTTGACGTCGAAACGGCAAGCAAATGGGGGCTCAAACCTTTTGAAGGAACAAAACCCGGAAATAATACAAAGTTTAATCTTTTCCTCACACCAAGGACATCAAATGCCTTTAAGATCAACGTTTGGTTGGATGGCCCATGGGCAAACGATACCTGGAAGGGTACAAAAATTGGTGAGATAAATGTTCCCTCCGGTTCCGAACAGGTGGTTACAAAATTCTCGGTGGATGTTTCAGAATTTGTGGATAACCTTGATAAGAAGCACGCAATCTTCCTTGTAGCTGAGGGCGGCTCCGGCAATCTGTTCGATCTGACTGGCCTTGGTTTCAGCTCAGATACGAAGGACATAGAGTACGTTGCTCCTCCGAAAGTAGACATCTTTGTAGAGGGAATACCGCTGACTCTGCCTACTACGCCGGTAAGGTCAACCAATGCCAACGGCATTTGCGATTATGATCTCTATGAATTAAGTTATCAATATCCTTATTATTCTAATAAACCTCTTAACGTAACGGCATCGTCCAGCGACGAAAATATAAAAATTTCAATTACTCAGCCTGCTGCTCCTAATGGTGTGGCTGAAGTGAAATTTGATAAAGACGGGGTAGTCAAGACCTATAGAGTTAATTTATCGGTAAATACAGATGTATTAACCACAGCCTATATTGACGATATCACTGTAAACGGTGAATCTATCGCCAACTTCAGCAAGAGCAGATTCAATTATTCTATTGAGGTTCCGGCAGGCTCAACTGATATTCCGGACATTCAGGCCGTAAGTTCTGATGAGGACATCGAAATAGAGGTTATAAATGAACTTGAGGCAATTCCGGGTGTTAAAGAATTCCGGTCTTACAACAAGGAAACCAACGCAGAGATTATTTACCGTGTAGGTGTTGGCTGCAAGCCGGTTAGTACAGACTTTAAAGAAGGTGAATCCGCAGCGCTGGCTAAAGGTTGGTACTTTAACGCCAAGAATGAAAATGCGGTATTTGACGAAGCAGGTTTAACCATCACAACCGAGAAAGGTGCCTTCTCAAATCCTGAAGCTCAGCCTAATAACGTGTTTATGATTCCGGCTCTTGGAGACTGGGTTGTTCAGTCCCAGGTTAAATTCAGCACGACACCAGCTGAGAGCAACCAGCAGGCAGGACTCATTATTTACGATGATGATAATAATTACATCAGATTCGTATATGAGCGGCCAACATCCGGATCATCAAATGTTCTGCGGGTTTATAACGTGGTTAACGGAACGCAGACTCAGTCCAATTCGGCAACTTTAGCTTCTTTGACCGACCTTTACTTCCAGATCGTCAAAGAGGGAGATAGTTATACATTCATGTATTCACAGGACGGAGTCAATTGGACCACCTTTGGCACAAGAATCACAGCACAATACGCACTTCCGCAGATCGGATTGTATGCTACCAACGGAGATGCCGAAGCTGCGCCTGTAAGTGTTACATATGAAAAACTCTCGGTATATGAGCTGTCTGAATTATATCCGAGACTGTCGGCAATATCGATAGACGGCGAGCCGCTGGCAGGATTCGATCCGGAAGTATTCGATTACAGCGTAGCGGTAGAACAGGGAGAGACCAACGTACCTGTTATTACGGCTGCATGCGATAACCCGGCATACACCATTACCTATAACCAGTTAACTATGCCAACGGGTATAGCCACTGTAACAGTATCGTCTCCTGTTGCAAGCACAACCTATACTATTAACTTTAATTCAGTACCTGTCTCGGATTACTTCGCTGACGGAGATATGAATTCCAACTGGACGGTTCTTCGTGAGAATAAAGACGCTTATTCCATTGAAAAGGGCTTTGGTTTGAGACTTCCCACCCAGCGCTATGATATTTATAGCACCGGCGCGGCATGGGAAAATGTCTTCATACAGCCTGCCATAGGCGACTGGGAAGTTGTTGCGAAAGTATTCTATCCGCATGTGCCTACCGCCGACTATCAGCAGGCAATGCTTCTGGTATGGCAGGATGAAGACAACTATATCAGAGCCAACTGCCAGCAGAGTTCACTGAGATACGAACCCGGAATAGAAAGGGATGGTTCCTTCAGCGCCACCGGCAGCGGTAATGCTTCAGCTGCTGCAGATGGTACAGTTACCCTGTACCACAGGATCAAGAAAGAAGGGAATACATACACTATTTCGGTTTCTCAGGATGGCCTGAACTATACTCAACTCAGCACGATAACAGCCGACTATAAGGATCCCAAGATCGGTCTGTTTGCAACCCAGAACAATTCCGGCTCACAGATGAATACATACATCGAGTACCTTACTGTAACAAGTATTAATGGTGTACAGCAGAAGACATACCAGGAGATGTTGCAGGATGCTGCTGACAACGTCATGAGGTATGTATCTGAAGAGATTCCTGCTGTAATCTCCTCGGATATCGAGTTTGCTCCTGTTCCGCACGGATACAGCGTATCGGTAGAAAGCAGCGATCCTGACGTGATCTCAGAAGATGGTAAGGTAACACCTTCTATTGAGGATAAAGAAGTTACATTGAAAGTTATCGTAACTGACGGTGCCAGGACCTCAGCATCTGAGCCAATTACTGTAATTGTACGGGGATCGGGACTGCAGCCTGCAGCTGTTTTAACCGGAAGCGACAGCGTAGAGCCTGCATCAGAGTTTACGGTAGGAATAAGCCTTGATACTGTAACCCAAAGCGTATATGCAGAGGATATTACATTAAGTTATGACCCGCAGGTATTTGAATATATCAACACAACAAGTGCTGATGATAACATCAATATCCTCAGGAGCGATACTCAAGACGGTACGGTAAGAATAATCGCAGCCAATATCGGTGGTGTAAACGGAAGCAATGTACCTGTTCTGAATGCAAACTTCAAAGTAAAGAGCGGTGTACAGGGCATATCCAGCACTATCTCCATTATCAGGGCCAAGCTCGGTGTAATGCCTGAAGCTACAGCGGTAAATGCCGGTTTAAGCAGTAAGACAATTACTGTCGGTTCGGTTGTTCCATCTGTAGACAAGAGCGCATTGCAGGCAGCCATAACAGCTGCAGAGGCTCTGTACGACAGTGCAATAGTGGGAATTGAAAATGGCAACTACTGGCAGGCTGACAAGGATGCCTTCAAAGCAGCCATAGATGCGGCCAAAGCGGTATATGAAGATCCTGATGCAAGTCAGTCAAAGGTAAACGATGCCGTAGATGCACTGAACGAAGCAAAAGCAGCATTTGAGGCTTCTGTAATTACACCTACTACCGGAGACCTTAATAATTCTTCAACGATCGATGTAGGAGACCTTGCCATAGTTGCATACTACTATGGTAAGAATTCCGCCGATGAAGACTGGGCAGTAGCCAAAGCTGCGGATATCAATAAAGACAAAAAGGTAGACATTGAAGACCTTGCCTTCATAGCCGCCAGAATGTTGGATTAACGCTTTTTAAAAGGCAGAGCCTTTCTGGCTCTGCCTTGCCTGTCAATACGACATAAATTTTCGACATAAACCTTAAAAGAAAGAGGTAATGAATTATGCTTAAAAAGTTAACTGCTATATTCCTGGTTATTACAATCATATTGACATTATTTATTCAACCTGCTTTTGCGGATTTTCAGCCTGAACTGCCGCCCTTATACAAGGTTTTCGAAGACTATTTCATGTTTGGATCGTTTCATAGCCTGAGCAGCTTCTTTGGAAGCAGCAGCAACATGATGCAGCATCATTACAATATCTGGGCTCCGTCCAATGAATTCAAACCATCAGGTCTCCTGGACCTTAACACGGCAGCTTCAAACTACAACACAGTTTATAACGAAGTTAATGCTGACGGCGTCATTACGCCTGAGGAAGAAGAGAGGCTTTTTGCAGCCAATACCACCATTGTTCTTGGGTCTACCAGTCAACAGATTAATTTCTTGAACCAGGTAAGAGCGTTGAACGCAACCCGTGGGCCTGAAGATCAGGTAAAGGTGAAATGCCATACTCTTTTCTGGCACAATCTCAGTCAGCAGCCTGAAGCGTTCTTCCATGAAGGATTTTCAAACTCCAAACCATGGGCCAGCAAAGAAGTAATGCTTGCCAGGATCGATTCTTACATCCAGAAGGTATTTGAAAGGTTCGCTCCTTATAAGGACATAATTTATTCATGGGACGTTGTCAATGAAGCTCTTGATGACTTCTCAGGTTTTCTCCGCAATGAGAACGACTATCAGGAAAGCCGCTGGGGTCGTATTTTCAAAAGGCCGGATATTACCGACAGAGAACAAAGACTTTGGGAAGAGACTGTATGGGTAAGGAAGGCATTTGAGTCGGCCGCAAAATACAACAATGAATATGACCTTGGTCTGACCCTGGTTTATAACGACTTCTTCGATGCAAACAAGGATTATGAACCAAAACTCACTTCTAATATTATAATGCTGCGGCCTATCTATGAGCAGATGAAAAGAGACGGTGTGACATTTGTTGTTGGCCTGCAGAACAGGAATGCTACTTCGCTGGATCTGGATGTATTCATTGATATGTATAACAGATACTCGGAAGTATGTGATGAGTTCCAGACAACGGAATCAGATTGCCGTTCCGACTACGTGGCCAATCCGAATTATAGTCGTGATGCTTTGCCGTATTATTTGGAAGACGGTATAACCAAAAATCCTGATTGGACTTATTCCGCATGGCAAAATACGCCTAATGCACAGGTGGCTCTGGTTAGAGAAGGCTGGACTGCTTCTATGGCAAATCGGCCTGAGATCCAGAGAGAGCAGGCCGACTGGCTGGCGGATCAGTTTGATTTCCTCCTTGAAAACAGCAAGGGAAACGGAGGAAAACTGGCAATGTACATGCTTGACGGAGTAAATGATTCATCAACCTTCAATTCAAATAAAGGTTGTCACATTTTCATGGCGGCTGATAGTTCGGGAAATACAGCAAATACCGCAAAGATGTCCTATTATGCCATCATCGGAAGCGTTCCGCGCTTTGAAATAAGAAAACTGTTGGAGAAGGCTCCGACCGATGATTTAAAGGATAATTACACTCCTCAGAGCTGGAATAAGTTTGTACAAGCCCGTCAGGCAGCCCAGGATATTCTTAATGTTAGGATTTATGATCTTGACGGATACAATAATGCAAAAAATGCACAGGATGCTCTAGCTAAGGCGGTTGATGAACTGATTGATGTTGAAGCTTCATTGACCGAGATTAAGGTAAATGGTACAGCACTTCCGGATTTCAGCCCTGAAATACGTGAATATAATTGTGCCGTTCCGGCAGGTTCGTTGCCTCAGGTTACAGCAACTGCTGCTGATGAAAATTCAATAGTTACAATAACACAGGCAACGGAACTTCCCGGCAAAGCTGTTATAACAGTCTCTTCAAGCGACGGGGCCAGAGAGACCACTTATATCATAAACTTCAGTGTGGATACTACATTAAGCAGTCTGAAAGTTGATGGGGTACCGGTTGCCGGTTTCAGTCCCAACAACCTCGTTTATGACATAACAGTACCATATGGATCAACTCCTCAGGTAACTGCCGAACCCAGTGATCCGGGCGCTTCGGTTAACATAACCCAGGCTTCGTTAGTACCGGGACAAGCCATCATCGAAGTTACGGCCGGGGGAGCAAAAACCACCTATACCATAAACTTTAACGTTGATTCGTCACTGCAAAACCTTATGGTTAACGGAATACAGGTAAGAGGATTCAGTCCGGACATCTTTACATACAATGTATACATTCCGGAGGGAATTCCTATAGTAACCGCAGTGCCGAGTGATCCTAATGCGCCGGTTACTATTATCCAGGCAGATGCTGTACCGGGACAAGCCAGGGTTCTGATAGGATACGAAGGTCCCAGGCTAACCTATACAATTAACTTCGGCAATATCATGAACGGAAATGACGAATTTGACGAACCGATTTTAAATACAGCGTTATGGCATTGGGTAAATGAAGATCCTTCAACCTGGGGCCTGACTTCAAATCCCGGATATATGACGATTAGTCCAAGAGCAGGTGATCTTTATCAGAACAGCACTGATGCAAAGAACATACTGCTCCAGGATGCTCCCGGCGACTGGACTATAGAAACCAAGTTCATATGTTCTGTAAGGCCGCATGTAGCCTACCAGCAGGGAGGCCTCATTGCTTACCAGGATATGGACAATTACATCAAATTTGAATGGGAAGCCACCGGTTCCAGCAGTACAATTATCCAGGTCTGCAGAGAAGTAAACGGATCTCCTTCGGCTAACAGTATAAACGGAAATGTTGTGGGCAGTGACAATACCCTGTGGCTCAGGATGGTAAAGAACGGAAACCAGTATACATGCTACTACTCAACAGACGGAACGAACTATACCCAGGTAGGATCTACATATACTCTCAATTTCAACAATGTCAAAACAGGTCTTATTGCCATCAACGGTTCGGGAACAAGTACTGATCTTGATGTAATGTTTGATTATTTCCACACTACAGCAGTATCTTATCTCCCGCTTCCGGCCGATAAGACTGCTTTGAGTGAATTGATAAGCCAAGCTCAGGAATTGGATGGATCCAAATATACAGTCGAATCATGGACAAACCTACAGGATGTATTAGCCGATGCAATAGCCGTAGAAGCCGATCCTGATGCATTGCAGTCAGACGTGGATAAAGCTGTTTCAGACCTGCAGGCAGCGATAAATGCTCTGGTATACATAAGCTCGGCGGCAAAAATTACAGGAATCAGCAGTGTTCAGCCCGGATCTGAGTTTACGCTGGGAATAAGCCTTGATTCTGTAACTCAAAACGTATATGCAGAGGATCTGACATTAAGCTATGATCCTGCGGTATTTGAGTATCTCAATACAACAAGCGCGGATGAGGATATAAAAGTTCTCAGAGTTGACGATTCCGGAGCCGGTGATGTCAGAATCATCGCTGCCAATATCGGCGGTGTGACAGGCAGCAGCATTCCAATACTGAATGTCAGCTTCAAAGTAAAGAGTGGAGTAGCAAACACTTCAAGTACTATCTCCCTTTCTGAGGCAAAGTTGGGCGTAATGCCGGAGGGTACTATAATTCAGCCGAGCCTGGGCAGTATAACGATTTCTGTGGAAGGAACTGCAGCTGTAGACAAGAGTGCATTGGAGAAAGCTATAAATGATGCAGAAGAACTGTACAACAATGCGGTAGTAGGAACTGAAAACGGCAACTACTGGCAGGCTGACAAGGATGCCTTCAAAGCGG
>Ga0134102_1002990_pt1 | contig 10163 bp, 9 predicted proteins | sample 13_3_2metaG_FD_94447 | JGI IMG/M metagenome (GOLD analysis project Ga0134102, IMG submission 94447) | Switchgrass degrading microbial communities from high solid loading bioreactors in New Hampshire, USA - 13_49_3.3_201_A3 metaG | ecosystem: Engineered > Bioreactor > Semi-continuous > Anaerobic >...
CTGGGTTTCCAGGCCATGACAGCCCGCGAATGGCTGTATTTCGCCTATGATGCGGCAGGCCGTACCCTCTATGAAGCAATGAGAAACAATCGCGGTTATGATGGTATTATGGCTCCAAAGACGGTTATGAACAGGTACATCACAGAGGATGTCCCTATGAGTCTGGTGCCGATAGCTTCCCTCGGAAGACTTTGCGGTGTAGCCACACCTGTTATCGATTCTATTATTCTGTTGAGTTCGGTATTGCACAATACAGATTATTGGGAAACAGGACGCACAGCTGACAGAATGGGGCTTACGGGTATGACACTGCGGGAAATCAGGAGCTTCATTACGGAGGGAATAAGAAAATAAAAGGAGGATCATCCATGAAAGGGAAAATTATTGCAGGTGCAATAGGAAACTGTGTGCACGTCGCGGGAGTGGTGAGATTCCTGACGTTAGCTGAAGAATTGGGCTATGACGTACGGTTTCTTGGAGCTGCCGTTCCTGTAGATGAGTTTATAAAAGAGATTAAAGCTTATGAACCGGACATTGTCGGGTTAAGTTACCGTTTGACACCTGAAGTAGCTGAAAAACTTCTTCAGGATTTCAAAGCAAAAATGGGTGCAGAGGAACTAGCAAAGTATAGATTTGTCTTTGCAGGTACACCTCCGGTCTGCAGAGTGGCGGAAAGGGCCGGAATATTTGAGCGCTGTTTTACAGGTTTGGAAAACACGTCAAGAGTTATGGAATTTCTTGGATGCGATGAAGGCGAATGTGTAAAGAGACAGAGAAGTGACAAACTGCTTGACAGGATGGAATCTGCAAAGCCGACTCCGCTGCTTCGCCATCATTTTGGCCTTCCTGATCTGGAAAGGACAATACAGGGGATCCGCGAAATTGCTGAGGCGGAGGTATTGGATGTCATTTCTATAGCACCTGACCAAAATGCTCAGGAATCCTTTTTCAGGCCTGAAGAAATGGATCCCATGCAGAGCGGAGGCGGGGGTGTTCCCATACGCAGCAGAGATGATTTGATTCGTATTAAGAAAGCCAGCCAGACAGGAAACTATCCGTTGCTTCGTATATACAGCGGAACAAGGGACCTGTTGTCATGGGCTGAGCTTTCGAAAGAAACTATCAATAATGCATGGGGCGCTGTTCCACTATGCTGGTACAGCGTGCTTGACGGTCGGTCAAAGCGTCTTCCCGAAGCCGCTATAAAGGAGAATCAGGAAGCAATGCGCTGGTACGGGAGAAACAATATCCCACTGGAAGTTAACGAAGCTCATCATTGGAGCCTTAGGGACGCACACGACGCGATAGCTGTTGTAATGGCATATTTGGCTGCATATAACGCAAAAGCCATGGGAGTAAAACATTATATAGCGCAATATATGTTTAATTCGCCGCCGATGATAACCCCGGCTATGGATCTTGCCAAGATGCTGGCTAAAATCAATCTTATTGAATCACTTCATGACCAAAACTTTACTTCCTACAGGCAGGTGCGGGCAGGTCTGCTGCATCTTTCTCCAAAGTTGAATGTAGCAAAAGGCCAGCTGGCTGCTTCAACGGTAAATGCGCTTCAGATAAAGCCGGATATTATTCATGTTGTAGGATATTGTGAAGGTGATCATGCCGCAGAAGCCAGGGATGTGATAGAAAGCTGTGAGATAGTACAGGGAGTCATTCGGAATTGCATTACCGGCAACGCTGATGCTAAAATAGATCCGGAAGTAATAAAAAGGAGAGACGAGCTTCTGGATGAGGCTTCAGTAATTTTGGATGCCATAACAGAGTTAGGCCGAATGATGGGTAAATCCGAAGATAGTGATCCACTGACCGACCCCGCGGTATTGGCCGAAGCCATCAGAGTGGGGATATTGGATGCGCCGCACTTAAAAGGCAATCCATATGCTGCAGGCCAACTTGAAACCCGCTGTATAGAAGGCGGAATAGATGCGTGGAGTAAAAAGGAAGACCGCAGAATATTTGAGAGGGAAAGACTGTCAAGGTTTATTAACCGTTCAGAATCAGTAAGAATAACGGTTTGATCCTTTATCAAACAAATGATAAAGTAGAATATTACAGGAGGGAATTTTATGTCTGAATATTACATTATCGGGATCCGTATGGACAACAGGGTAAATAATGCGGTGAAATTTCAGGAAACTCTTACTAAGAACGGATGCAAGATCAGAACACGTTTAGGCTTGCATGAAGTAAGTGATAACGCATGCGCAAATGACGGGCTTATTGTGCTTCAGCCATACGGGACAAAAGAAGAAGTTGAGAGCCTGGTTGAAGAATTAAACTCTCTGGACGGAATAACAGCCAAGCTTATTGATTTAAATTAAAGATTTATCTTAGTTTTGACAGGCACTGCTTATGTTTTTATACTAAACGGCATGTCGGCTCTGTCAGAATAACAATTGTATGAAATGAAATATTATGTTAAAATACGGTAAGATGCCTGATGAGTATGAGTAATCATACAATCAGGCACTACCTGATATGAATAGTTCAAGGTTCAGATTCCGTAGTATGGCAGGAACTGTATCATGTCAGCAAAATATTAAATTATAAGGAGTAGTACGGTTATGAAGGTAGCAGTCAGAAACAGGTATCTTATACTTATAACGGGCATGATAATTCAGCTTTGCGCGGGCATAATTTATATGTGGAGTGTGTTTAAAGGTCCCGTTTCAACTCATCTTTCCTGGGATTCGGCCAGTGCTTCAATAACTTCTTCGATCATGCTTGCCACATTTGTCATCGGGATAATTATAGGCGGGCGTATGCAGGATAAATATTCTCCTGCGCCGGTAGCTTTGGCAGGAAGTATTTTCCTTGGTTTGGGAATGATTTTAAGCTCATTTACTCCTCAATCTTCACCCTGGCTGATTTATGTGTTTTATGGCATAACAGGCGGTTTTGGAGTTGGCTGTGTCTACACCACCACCGTATCGGTCGTACAAAAATGGTTTTCGGACAAACGTGGATTTGCGACGGGAATGATGGTAGGAGCATTCGGTTTTTCCCTTGTTTTATTTGCTCCGTTAACTAATATGTTGCTTATTAACTGGGGAGTGCCAAACACATTTCTGTTTTTTGGGATATTGTTTTTGGTCATATGCTCCATTTGTTCAATGTTATTAAGTAATCCTGAGACAAAGCAGCAAAGCGGTATGCCGGTAAGTACCCAAAAACAATATACAACTAAAGAAATGCTTCAAACTAAGGAGTTTTATCTGTTAACATTTTCCATGTTTTTCCTTTTACCCGCATATTTTATACTCAACCCGCTGCTTAAATCATTAGGAATAGAGCGTGGACTTACAGACAGCATGGCTACTTTCGGGGTAATGCTTACAGGTGTGGCGAGTGCCAGCGGACGTCTGCTTACTTCTTGGTTTTCTGATTATGCCGGAAGAAAAGGAGCTATTTGGCTGATTTCCCTGATAACTCTTGCAGCCGCACTGGTTATGATATTTGCAGAAGGTGTATTGTTCTTGGTATGTATTGCAGCCATAGCATTTAGTTTCGGAGGTTCTGCAAGCGTGTATGCTGCTACGACTGCCGATTTGTTTGGTACTAAGCATATGGGGCTTAACTATGGCTGCGTTATGACAGGCTTTGGTGTATCGGCACTGGTATTTCCTATCATATCAAATATTTTAAGTGCTACGGGAGTTTATACATATTCATTTATGGTAGCAGCAGCGGGATGCGTTATAACGCTCATTCTTACAGCATTTTTAAAAGTTCCCGGGAAGGTTGCTAAATAAGTTTTGGCTTATCCCCATTCAGCTAAAACAGTCTCAGATCACAAACAGTATGGAAACAATGCAAATAATTGATGCTGGAAAGGTACATCCCGAAGATATCAAACAATATCCGGGATGTATTTTTCTGAAGGACCCTATTAACAGAGATATATGTAATATTGTACGGTACACTTGAGCTAATTGGCCAACTTCAGTATCACGGTCGTAGGCAGGTATTTTAATAAGCAAACTCATTAATCCATTTTAGTTAAGTTTCTAATTAAACTCTAATTCAGCTGATATGTGCGCCTAATAATTGTACTCTACAATATGAAACGTAAAAGCTTAGCAGGAAAAAAGTAACGGAGGTGCTCATATAGATGGATCTCAAATTAATTGATGAATTCAGAAGGAGAACAAATGCAAGTTATGAGGAAGCAAAATACTATTTGGAAAGATACGACGGTGATCTTCTTGAAGCAATAATTGCTTTTGAAAAAGAAAGAACAGATGCAGGATTCCATGTCAACAGAAATTTACGAGGGGGCGCGAATCGTCTGTTTAACGGGTTGTTAAGAGTAATTCAAAAGCTTTTGGATATAAAGCTTATCATCATAGACAGGACCGGGAGAGATTTCCAGATACCGCTGCTTTTATTGTTGGTTTTAGGTCCAATATGGCATATACTTATAATTGTTGCTGTTGTTATGCTTATTATGGGGTTTAAATTCTTATTCCGCGAGATCTCTGACCCCAATGTCAACGTGTTTGACTTTGTGGAGAAAATAAAAGAAAAAGTCAGAGAGAACCACTGACATGCCTATGCTTTTATCGGAGGTTTTACCATGATTACAATCGAGCAGATAGATGAGTTTAGAAAACGTACTCACTCAAGCTATGAAGATGCCAAGTATTTTCTTGAAAAAAATAACGGTGATATTCTGGACGCAATAATTGATTTTGAAAGAACAAAGACAGGAAAGGACCGCAGGTATCAAAGCCCTAAACAAAGGAATGATTTAGGTGATAAATTTGCCGATCTTCTGCAAAAAGGAATCGACACAAAAATAGTTGTTGAAGATAAGGGATCAGTCCTGTTTAAAGTTCCGGTAATTATTTTGCTTTTGCTTTTGCCTCTTTGGGTTTTTGTGTTGATATTTGCTATACTCTTGTCAACTTTGGGGTATAAATTCAGTATACGTGAGGAGAAGAGCCAGAACACAAATGTTAATTCTATCGTTAAGAGTATCAATAACAAGTTGAGAGACAAGGAAAAAGACAGGAATAGTACAGTCAGCCAGCCAAGCAAAAGTGGTGACAATTCCGGGTTACAAACCACTGTAAATTATAACAGCCAGGTTCCTGTCAGAAATGTTACTGATGTGTCGAATGAGTCAGATATTCATAAAACGGATAATATTGCCGATAATGAAGATGATTATGATGATTATAATGATTTTACGGTAGAATGAGAAAGACAGGTTTTATCTTATGGCAGAGCGAATACTGATTATCGAGGATGAAAGCAAAATAGCCAGGTTTTTGGAGCTTGAGCTTAAACATGAAGGCTATGAGGTCGAAATTGCATATGACGGAAGGACCGGCCTTGAGAGAGCAGAAAAGAATGATATTGATTTAATCATTCTTGATCTGATGCTCCCTTTAATGAGTGGTATTGAAGTATGCAGAAGAGTCAGAAAGTTTTCTGATGTGCCTATAATCATGCTTACTGCCAAGGATGATATTTCTGATAAGGTTACAGGTTTGGACAGCGGCGCTGATGATTATGTTACGAAACCTTTTGCAATAGAAGAACTTTTGGCCAGGATCAGAGTCGCTTTAAAAAGAAAAGCTATGTCAGCAAAGGACAATGTTGGTGAAACTATTTCTTCCGGGAAGCTGGTATTAAACAAGTTGCAGCATAAAGTTACATATGACGGAGAAGAGGTATTTTTGTCAAAGAAAGAATACGACCTTCTTCTCTATCTTATGGAGAATAAAGGAATTGTGCTTGACAGAGAGAAACTTATTGAGAATGTCTGGGGTTACGATTTTATCGGGGATACAAATGTCACAGATGTATATATACGTTATCTCAGAAGCAAGATAGACCAAAAATATGGGGTTTCTTTCATAAAAACTATTCGTGGGGTAGGTTATATTTTTGAAGACCAGACGGAAAACTGAACCGAAGAAACCTAATTCTTCATTGGCTTCCAGAATATCGGCTTTTTATACCAAAATGTTTGCCCAATGGCTTACAATAGTTTTGGTAAGCATTATTATAGTGATAATCGGTTTTTCAGCATTTTTCCAATATTATGCGGTAAAACCATCACTTGATACTCTTGAAAAGCAAACCAATGTTGCAGAAATCGTTGAGACGATCCAGTCAAATAAAGACTGCCTGTTTTCGCTAATTAACGCAGATGGGCTAATTATCGCATCATCAGAAAAACTTATCTCCGAAAATTTAGTTGTATATAATGTAGATTTTATGGGAGCAAAAATCCAAAATAAAAGGGTCTATGTTTCCTTTGCAAAAGATTACTTTCTTGAGAATCAGAATCTGAAACTGATTATTTATTTTGATATTACTCTTATACTTGTAGAAATAGCCATTATCGGCGCCCTTGCCGTTTTGCTTTTCTTAATTTCCGTATTGACAATATATATACAGGGCAATTATTTGACCAGGAAAACCTTCAGACTGTTGGATGAGTTTATTGAAAAAGCGAATAACATTTCGTCCCAGAATTTGAATCTAAGGCTTAATGTAAGCAATTCAAACGATGAGCTTGTAGAATTGTCTATGACATTCAACAAGATGATGGATCGTATAGAAAGCGCTTATGAAAAGCAGAAACAGTTTGTCTCCGATGCGTCTCATGAGCTTCGTACACCTATTGCGGTAATACAGGGCTATGCCAGAATGCTTGAAAGATGGGGTAAAGATGACAAGGAAATCCTGTATGAATCGATCGAAGCTATAAACAAGGAAGCAAAAAACATGCAGGATCTTGTGGACAAGCTTCTTTTCATCGCCAGAAACGATAAGGATACAATGGTTCTTATTAAAGACAAGTTTAATATGAGCGAACTGATGGAAGAAATGGTTAAGGATACTATTATGCTTGACACTAAACGTAATATAGAAAGCCATGTAGAACCGGACATATATGTGAACGGAGACAGGGACAGGATTAAACAGGCTTTAAGAATATTTGTGGATAATGCAATAAAGTATACTGATGAGGGGGGCAATATTACCCTGCGCCTGGAAAAGGACGGAGAGTATGCTGTGGCATCAGTAATCGATAATGGTAAAGGTATTTCTGAAAAAGATCTGCCTAACATTTTTGATCGTTTTTATCGGGTTGAGTCATCAAGAGAACGTGATAAGGGCGGCCATGGCCTGGGCCTGGCTATAGCCAAAATAATCGTTCTTCGTCACGGCGGCAGAATAAAGGTATCCAGCAAACTGGGTGCGGGTACGCGTTTCAGAGTTTATTTTCCTTTAAATTAATTCTATTTAAGAAGTTTCCTTATAATTACCTTTTGGCAATATAATTGAAAAGCCAGTAGATTAATGATAATATATTCTTGCTGTTAAATCGTTTAATAATAAAGAAATACACTGTTATAAAGACAGATGTACAACAGACATTGCAGCATTGATTAATATATACAAGAGGAAAATATGGAGAACAAAAGAGAATATTACAAAGAATTCAATATCAGCCCCAAGATTATTGAACTGGCTAAAGCAGCCGAAGATATCGTAAAGGAAAGCTTCGACAAAATCAATTATGTCAGGGAACAAAACCAGCTGAAGGTAATTCGCGCGATGCAGCGTGAAAAGCTCAGCGATTCTCATTTTTCAGGTACCACGGGATACGGTTATAATGACAGAGGCAGAGAGGTTCTCGATGCCGTATATGCCCATGCTTTCCATGCGGAGGACGCGTTGGTCAGACACAGCATAACCTGCGGCTCCCATGCGCTGGCTTTATGCCTGTACGGTATTCTTAGGCCGGGAGACGAACTCCTTTCCATAACCGGCAAACCATATGATACACTAGAGGAAGTCATCGGTATAAGAGGCAAGGAAGGCGCAGGTTCACTGAAGGATTACGGGATTACATATTCCCAAATCGAGCTTAAGAACGGAGCTATTGACGACCAGGCTGTAGTTAATGCTATAAATAAAAGAACAAAACTTGTTTTTATCCAGCGCTCAAGAGGATATGAATGGAGACCTGCCCTGACCATAAATGAAATAGAAAGAGTAACGAAACTGGTAAAATCGGTTAAGGACGATGTCCTCGTTATGGTTGACAATTGTTACGGTGAGTTTGTCGAAGACCGTGAACCTACCGAAGTAGGGGTCGACATTATGGCAGGCTCACTTATAAAAAATCCTGGAGGCGGAATTGTGCCTTCGGGTGGTTATATTGCAGGTAAAAAAGATATAGTTGAAAAAATATCTTACAGAATGACACTTCCCGGATTGGGACGTGAGGTAGGAGCTACTTTAGGCAATAACAGGCTGATGTTTCAAGGTTTCTTTTTTGCCCCGCATGTTGTGGCTGAAAGCTTGAAAGGTGCTGTTTTCACTGCGCAGATCATGCAGGATCTTGGCTTTACGACACATCCCGGCCCATTTGATCCACGTTGTGACATTATACAGGCAATTAAATTTAACAGCGAAAAAGCGGTAATTGCGTTTTGTCAGGGTATTCAGAAAGGCTCGCCTGTTGACTCGTTTGTCAGACCTGAGCCATGGGATATGCCTGGATATGATTCACCGGTAATAATGGCGGCCGGAGCATTTGTTCAGGGTTCATCAATAGAGCTCAGCGCAGATGCGCCTATCAGAGCACCATACACTGCATATATGCAGGGCGGCCTGGTTTACGAACACGTTAAACTGGGGGTAATGTGCGCAATTCAGGAACTCGTTAACTGTGGAATGATAGTGCTGTAGTCTCGTTAAAAAATATCGTAATTATACCGACATACTCCTTAAGGGAGCAAATACCAATGATTAACGAACTTGAGGAAAAGAGCAGGAAAAGGAAAATCAAACGCAGACGCAGAAGGCTTTTAAGCCTGCTGGGTTTTGTTTTGGTGCTCATTTATATCCCTGCAATTTGGAAATGGATTTTTTCGGTTAATCATGAATTAGGCGTTATAAGAACAGCAACATTAGAAATGAAAACTCCTATTGAAGTGTTATTGTTCAGAAAAGAGCTGTTGCTAAAGTCTCCCGGCACAGGTATTTTGTTTCCTGTTATCCAGAATGGGGAGCGGGTCGGTAAGGGAAATGAGATAGCTTCATATATTCAGTCCAGTTTGCGGGATGTGGTGGAAAGCTACAAACAATCGGAAATAGATATTTTGAAGAGGGTTGTGGCCGGATATGACGCTTCAGCGGGCGCTGACCGCGAAATGTGGGAATCTGCTATAGAAAGTCAGATTGCAAGGCTCACCGAAATATCAAATTCCGGTGACTTAAGTAATGCAGAGGATATTCGTTCAAGCATAGACCGGGTATTGGAAGCAAGAGCCCGGGCAATGCTCGAGAGCAATTCGACAGCAGACAGCTTTAAAAATGAAAAAGCAGAGCTGGAAAGACTGAGGAGTAATGTTAAGAAATCGGTCACAAGTGTATACTCGCCGGAGGCAGGGATAATCATGTACAAATGTGACGGTTTCGAAGAAGTTTATCCCTACGAAAACAGATATAATATCACAGTCGAAGATATAAGCAAAGTATTAACCGAAAATGACACGCAGGAAAAAACATTTACTCCGTCTGAAATAAGCGTAAAAGAGAATGAAGCATTCGGAAAGCTTATCTTTAACGATGAGGCCTGGATTACCTTCAGCGTTTCTGAGAAACAGGCAAAGGAAATTACAGTTTTGTTTGAAAAGGCAAAAATGAATGAGAGGGAACTGTCTTTAGAGATTGAAATAGAAGGAATCCAGGAACGCATTCCTGTTACGATAGAAAACATAGGTGAAGAGAGTGAAGGGGTACGGTTGATTACCGCTAAAATGAGCAAAATGATCGAGAAAACCATGGATTACCGTGCAGTTAAGGGAAACCTGGTAATTACAAGTGTTACAGGTATGAAAGTACCGCTTAGAAGCCTTTTCAATATTAATTCTGTTGATGATACGGCAGATATAGCTATTGTGGAAATGGAAAAAGCTAAGTTCGTGCGTGTTAAAATTGTTGCAAGGCAGGACAGCAATGCTATTATAGAGAATATTGATACCACGGACACTGATAACTGTGTAAATATTTTTGATGTATTTCTGGTGAACCCAAAGAATGTTGTGGAAGGTCAAGTGATAGAAAGATGAACATGGATGATGACAATAACCTTATAAATGCAATAAACA
>Ga0134102_1003003_pt1 | contig 10118 bp, 9 predicted proteins | sample 13_3_2metaG_FD_94447 | JGI IMG/M metagenome (GOLD analysis project Ga0134102, IMG submission 94447) | Switchgrass degrading microbial communities from high solid loading bioreactors in New Hampshire, USA - 13_49_3.3_201_A3 metaG | ecosystem: Engineered > Bioreactor > Semi-continuous > Anaerobic >...
CGCATTAGCTTTACAGAAAGAGCAGCATTGCCTGCTCGAGATGTGGACATGATCTTTAATGAAAGGAGAGGATATGGCATGAAAGCATACGTGGATAAGGATACGTGTATAGGATGCGGGCTTTGCACCGAAGTATGTCCTGATGTGTTCAGCATGGACGATGACGGGCTTGCAGTGGCTATAGACGAAGAGATTCCCGAGGATGCTGTAGACTGCGCCCAGGATGCTCAGCAGCAATGCCCTACCGGAGCCATAAGCATCGAATAAAAATTTCTTAAAGGTACTTATCGACTGAGCTGTATATTTAGACAGCATACAGGAGAAAGAGAGTTGGATCAGCCAGGGAATCAAAACGGAGAAAACGAGAGGGCGATACGGCATTTGCATGCGAAATGCATTAAAGCTGAATTCACAAAAACCGACGGGAGTTGCTTTTAAGGTTATAAAGATGTAACAAAAACATATAAAAGGAAAGGAAAAGAGGGCTAAGTACTGGGGACTTGATCCTCATTTTGCCCTCTTTTTGTGTCAATAAAAAATGGTATAGATTAGTTGTCAAAAAGCAATTTACTGATTTTTTCGATATGTGGAATTGATAACGGCATAATTATTATGTTGGGATTTATTACATATGTTGTATAATTGAAGGAGGAATTGTTGAAATAATGTAGAATTAAATAATAAAATGGCTCTGGAATTTGGGAGCATAATGACCCTAGCGCAAAAGGGCTTTGTTTGATAAATACAGATTACTCTATCATAAAATCTCCTTTATATTTAGCTTTTAAGGCATAATAAAATTCAAATGCAATCATACATGTCGTTGCAATGCAATTTGTATAAGCTGGCCAAAACGGGATAAGAGGGGTAAGACTTATGAGGATAAAGCTTACATTTTATGCCGAAAAAAATCTAGTCATACCGGTGCAATACAATTATTTCGTACAGGCCATGATATATGACAACATCTCAAAGGAGCTATCGGATTTTCTCCACGACCACGGATTTATAATAGACGGCAGACAGTTTAAATTGTTTACTTTTTCACGCCTGATGGGACGTTACAGTATAGGAAACGGTAAAATAGAGTTTACGCCTCCCATAAGCCTTATTGTGGCTTCACCGGTTGAAAGGTTTCTCCGCGAGCTGGCCGAGGGTATGCTGCGAAATGATAACCTGAATATATGCGGGAGAAAGCTCATGCTTGCCAGCATATCGGTATTTCCGGGGTTTGAAGATGTGGATTTTGACGAAGAAGTGGTTATAAAGATGCTGTCGCCGGTTGTGGCCTATAACACCGTGAAAAAGGGCAGCGGCTCGCGAACTGTTTATTTTTCTCCCTGGGATGAGTGGTTTTCCGAGCTTGTAAGGATAAACCTTGAGCGGAAATATCAGTTGGTATACGGTCAGAGCATACAAAACGGGGATATAAGAATAGAGCCTTTGGGGCCGAGAGATGAGCGGTACTGCAAGGTACTGCAATACAAAGATACGGTGATAAAAGGCTGGAATGGGATATACAGGCTGAAGGGCGACCGAAGGCTCATAAAAGTTGCCTATGAAACCGGATTGGGCAGCAAAAACTCCCAGGGGTTTGGGTGTTTTGAGGTGGTACAGGGATTGAAAAGGTAAACTTTTGTACAAATTTAACAAAATTTGAAGTTTAAAATTTATAAGACAAAAATAGTGTATAATTACATGTTATAATGGTTATGGGAATATTGAAAGTAATATTTGTATTGGGGGTATGCTGGAAGGGTTAAACGCTGTTGGTACAAATCTATTTATGCAAAATTTTGAATTTTGTTTAGTCATCGGATAAGAGAGGGGGGAGGAAGATGCTCGTCGCTGTAAAGGAGATAGGACAGCTTAGAATTGAACAAGAGAAATTAACTCCTTTACAAGTGCTCGTGGAGGATCCAGATTCGAGTGGTAACTATAAAAAAGTTATAGCAATTGTCCTAGAAGAACAAACTGGGAATAAATGGGGTTTTAAAGGAGTTGAACAGGAGGAATATGATAGTGCAAAGATAATGAGATATCTCTATAAAAGTGGTGCAGCCAACGGTGCAGATCTTACGCCGATAGCCAGATTAAGCGGTAAACCTAAAGTTACGTTTGAAAATAAAATACTTGGGTGGTTCAAAATACTCGATGAAAAACATCTCCATATTGCAGATCAAGAGAAAGATTTTTTGTCACAAATCAAAGAACAAATAGTAAAAAATGCTGACCATATTGTGAATGAAATCTTAAGAATAAGGGATGAAACACCCAACAAAATAGGCATAGTGATTACGCTGAAGTTTAAACAAGATGAAAAGGAAAAGTATGTAGGAGATTTTCCGGTTTTTGAGCAACTACTAATGTATCAGGTAAAAGAAAAGGCTAAAAGGTGTGCAGCAGAGAATAAAGTATGCTCAATTTGTGGACAAGAAAAGGATTTTGTGGTGGGCAATTTGGACACGTATGCATTTTATACGCTGGATAAAACCGGGTATATAACTGGTGGTTTCAAAGAAAGTGAAGCGTGGAAGAACTTCCCTGTATGTGAAGAATGTAAGTTGGCTTTGGAAGAAGGCAAAAAATATGTTGAAAAGTATTTGACGTTTAGATTTTGCGGTATAGAGTATAACCTTATTCCTAAATTCATATTAGGAACGGAGGCGGTACCTGAAGAAATTCTTGATATATTTGCTAGCACGTCTAAATTGATTTCATTGAAACAGCATGTGATAGACAGGATTACAAATGATGAAGGCGATATACTATACTACTTGAAAGATATTAAAGATGTTATAGCGCTTAACTTTCTTTTCATTAGAAAAATGAATGCTGCAGAAAGGATTCTCTTATTGATAGAAGACGTGTTTCCATCTCGCCTTCATAGAATATTTGATGCAAAGCATAAAACCGACGAGATCTTCGCAGACAAATTCACATTTGGGTCTATAAGAAGTTTCTTCTCCAGATCTGATCCAAATAAGAGAGAGTATGACCTTGATGGATATTTCCTCGATATCGTAGATAGAGTGTTTAAAGATAGGCCTGTCAGCTATCACTTTCTGCTTCAGTTCATCATGAAGAAGATAAGACATGAATTTGTAAATGATGGTTATTTTTATCAGGCTGTTAAGGATGGCCTGATGACAATATATTTTTTACAAGCATTAGGATTGATTGAAATGGAGGGAGAGGATATGGAAGAAAGGGTGTTTGATGGGCTATTTGAAAAGTATGGGCCTGCCTTTCAAACTCCCGTCAAAAGGGGGTTGTTTCTCCTTGGAGCTTTGACTGAATTGTTGCTCAGGAGACAGTACAAGGACCGAGGAGCAAAGCCCTTCATCAAAAACTTAAAGAGTTTGAAGATGAATGAAAATGATTTTAAGGGCCTTTTACCCAAATTGCAAAGTAAACTGGAAGAGTATGATGCTTTTGATAAGGGCAAGAGGATTCTAGCACGGGAAGCCGCCAACTATTTATTGCTCGCTCAGGATAAATGGCAGATGCCAGTGGATGAGCTCAATTTCTATTTTGCAGCAGGCATGAACATGGCCGATGAAGTGACCAAAATTATTTATCCTGATGATAAACCGGAAGAACTTCAAATTCAAGAATGAAAACAATGAAATGAGGGGGAGGTATGGTTTATGTCAATGATAAAAAATAGATCGGAGATACTTTTCCTTTATGATGTGACCGATGCCAATCCTAATGGTGACCCGGTAGATGAAAACAAACCAAGGATAGATGAAGAGACAGGGGTCAATATAGTCACAGATGTGAGGCTTAAAAGGACCGTAAGAGATTACCTGCATTATTACAAAGGTCTGGACGTATTTGTACTTGAGATAAGGGAAGATAGCGGGAGCCTGAGGACAAAGGAAAAAAGGCTGGCGGATTTTAAGGGCAATGAAGACATTGTTAAAAGGTGTATTGATGTGAGGCTTTTTGGAGCAACTACCGCTGTTAGGGATAAAACTATGACATTAACAGGACCGGTACAGTTCAAATACGGCAGGTCACTACACAGAGTGAATGTGGTGTATGTAAAGGGGACCACTGTAATGCCTTCACAGCAGGATAAAAAACAGGGTACTTTCACTGAAAAATACATACTTCCTTATTCACTCATAGCTTTCTACGGCATTGTAAATGAAAATGCAGCTGCAAGCCAGGGTATAGAATTGACGGAGCAGGACATTTCATATCTTCTGGAAGGATTGTGGAATGGGACAAAGAACCTTATATCCACTTCAAAGGCTGGTCAGATGCCCAGAGTATTGATGCAAGTGGTATATAAAGAAAAGAATTTCCACATGGGTGAGCTAGATAAGAGGATAAAGTTTGTGAGCGATAAAAACGATGAAGAAATCCGGGATATAAGAGATGGTAAATTGGATATTACCGAACTGGTAAATGCTTTAAATAGGCACAAAGAAGCCATTGAGAAGATAAATTACAAGGTAGATGAGCGCGTGATATTGGTATTAAATGGCGCAGAAATATCCATGCAGGATGCATTAAGTGGATTTAGTATAGAGGAACTCTCATTTTAAGGGGTATGTAGTATGAAAGCTCTTGCATTTGATATATATGGGGATTTCGGACACTTTAAAAAATTCTATACCACATCGTCACCTCTTACCTTCTCTTTTCCGCCTCCGCCTACTGTGTGCGGAATGCTGGGAGCAATAATCGGGGTGGATAAAAGCGAGTATTTAAATGTTTTTTCCCACAAAAGCTGCAAGATCGCTATAAGAATTCTTTCACCGGTTAAAAAAATCAGGATGGGTATAAACCACATAAACACGAAAGGTAACTACTGGATACCTGTCAAAAAGGGAAAACATGAAGCGCGTACCCAGATAAGGACTGAATTTTTAAAAGACCCCGCTTATAGGATATATGTATGTCATAATGATAAAAGCGTTTTTGACAAATTGGTAGATCATGTAAGGGAGCATAAAACCGTTTATACTCTTTCGCTAGGGTTGAGCGAACTGCTAGCTGATTTCAGGTATGTAGGATTGTGGGAAATAGAGGAGGGGCGTAGCACTGAAGGGGAAATTGCTACTGTAATCCCCATGAGCGCTGTTGAAGAGTACGGTATACGCTTTGAGGAAGGCAAGAGGTATTTTAAAGAAAAAGTGTCTGTTGACATGGATCAGGAACGAATAGTGGAACGTTATGAGGATGTGCTGTTTGAAGCACAGGGCAAACCAGTCTATGCGCAAACCAAAGTATATTGGGAGGTTGAAAATGGAGAGCGCATTGTGTTCTTCTGAGCTTTATTCTCATGAGGGCAAGCTCCTTGAAGAACATCTCGTGAATGTGGCAGAGATGGCTGTACAAAATTTAAAGCAGGCTTCTGAGGATATTTTTAAAAGTTGTGGTAAGCAGGTCTTAGAAAAGTTAGTTAGAATTTGTGCTTTATGCCATGATATAGGGAAGGCTACTTCATATTTTCAAGAATATCTGTTTGCCCCTGATAGTGCTAAAAATAAGCTGAAAAACAAAGAAGAAACCCATCATAGCCTTTTATCTGCGATTGCGGCATATTTTGCTGCAAAAACAGAGTTTGAGAAGGATAATTTAACAAAGGGCGATAAAGGGAATTTTTTGCCCTTTATCGCCTTTTTGTCCGTTCGCAGGCATCACGGAGATTTTATTGATGTGATTAACGAAGCGATATTGAATGAAAAGGATAAAGCTGTTTTACTGAGGCAGGTGAACAGCATTCAAGAGACGAAGCTTGCATTGGTAAATGAAAAATTGCGTCAGGCAGGGTTAAACGTCGATATAACTACATCTCATCTTAGAGAATGGGTCCTTGCTTTTCAGGATGAGCTAAGGTACTGGCGAATACAGCTGCGCAAATTGGAACGCTTGAAGGACATGGAACTATACATTTTAACGAATTTTGTATTCTCCTTATTGATAGACGCCGATAAGAGCGAAGTCACGGTGGGCAAAAATGTTGAACGATCAGATGTTGATTTGAATGTTGATGCAGTGGATAATTACAAAGCAACGATGGAAATAAAGGATAGCTGGCTAAACGCCTTAAGGCAAAAAGCATATGAAGAGGTTTTATCTGCGCCAATAGATTTAAATTCCAGGGTTATGTCTATAAACCTTCCTACGGGTTTAGGGAAGACATTGACATCATTGGCATATGCCCTTAAATTAAGGAAACAGATACAATTAGCAAAAGGATATACACCACGTATTATATATTCGCTTCCATTTTTAAGCATTATCGAACAGAATGCTGAACAGTTTGAAAATGTCTTGATTGCTAATGGATTTGATGTTGATACCAGCTTGTTATTGAAGCACCACTACCTTGCGGATGTGTACTATAGAAAAGGCCAAGACGAGTTTGAAAGCGATGATGCTAAAATTTTAATAGAGGGATGGAATGCAGAAATAATAGTTACTACTTTTGTTCAACTTTTTCATACCATTTTTTCAAATAAAAATCGAAATTTACGTAAATTTCATCGTTTAAACGGTAGCATAATAATATTGGATGAAGTCCAATCTATACCTACTCATTACTGGCTTCTTATTGGGGAAATGTTTAAAAAATTGACGCAGGATCTGGATGTATATGTCATTTTTGTAACTGCTACCGAACCCTTGATTTTTTCTCGTAACGAGGTTACTCATCTGGTAAATAGGGAGTTTTATTTCAACAATATAGAAAGGGTAACCATTATACCCAGGATTGATACCAGCCTGACTCTTGAAGAGTTTACTGAGAGCTTACAGCTCAACGATGGTAAGAGTTATTTATTTATTTTAAATACCATAGAATCGGCAAAAGCCTTTTATAGATTTTTAGAGAGAAAAACGGGGGAAAATATAGTTTATCTATCAACTCATGTTGTGCCATATGAAAGGCTTGAACGTATACGTCTTATGAAGGAAAGAAAAATAAGGCTTGCCGTTACCACTCAGGTGGTTGAGGCAGGGGTGGATATCGATTTTGATGTAGTCTATAGAGATTTGGCTCCACTTGATTCTATAAACCAGGCGGCTGGCCGCTGCAACCGAAATGGAATGGGCAAAGGTCATGTCATAGTCGTTTCTCTAAAGGATGAAAGGAGAACTTACGCTTCCTATATATATGATTCGGTTCTCTTGGATATAACCAAGAGGATATTAAGCGATAAAGAACATATTGAAGAAAAAGAGTTTTTAAAAATTATTGAAAAGTATTACGCAGAAGTCCAGGTAAAAAAATCTACAGATATCTCTAGGGAACTCCTGTCAGCGGTTCATAAGATGAAGTATGAAAGCGTGGATGGTAGCACATGTATTGCTGATTTCAAATTAATTGAACAGGACTATCCAAAAGTTGATGTTTTTATTGAGTTAAATGAAGAAGCCAAGCAAATTTGGCAAAGATACGATGAAATAAGAAAGATAGAGGATAAGTTTGAAAGGAGATTGCAATTTAGCCGTATAAAGGCGGATTTTTACAGATATACCGTGTCTGTTCCTATGGGGATTAATAATATTCCTCCAGAGGTGGCAGGTTTTAGATATGTATCCACTAATGTGTTGAACGAGTACTATGATGAGAATACTGGATTTATAACGCGAGGGGCGATGGCGATATGGTAGCCATAACTGGGACTTTGGTACAGAGTTATAACATTTGTAAAAGGCAAACATGGCTTATGGCCCATCAAATAATTCCAGATCAAGAACATCCATATATAGAGACAGGGAGAATAGTTGACCAGGAGACGTATATCAGGGATAAGAAAAAAATCAGCTTTGAAAATGTCGTTCTGGATATCATAAGGTCTGACGAAGGGAATATAGTAGTGGGAGAGGTTAAAAAGAGCTCAAGGGCTCAAGAAAGCGCAAGATTGCAGCTCGCCTTTTATCTCTATAGGCTAAAACAAAGCGGTGTGGAGGCCAAGGGCCTTCTATTATTTCCTGAAGAAAAGAAGAGAATGCCAGTTGAACTTACTCCTCCTTTGGAAGAAGAATTGGAGAACATATTCAAAGGAATAAATGCGGTGGTATCCATGGAAATGCCGCCGCATCCCCAAAAGATAGGATATTGCAAAAATTGTGGATACAAGGAGTTTTGTTGGTCATGAAGAAAGCTATTTACATATTTTCAAGTGGGGAATTAAGAAGAAAGGATAATACGATCTATTTTGAAAGTGCGGAAGGGCAGAAGTTTATTCCCGTAGAAAGCACGGGGGAAATATACGTGTTTGGTGATGTCGATGTAAACAAGCGATTTCTCGAGTTTTTAACGCAAGCTGAAATAATAATGCATTTTTTCAATCGTTATGGATATTATGTTGGGACATTTTATCCCCGGGAGCATTTAAATTCGGGATATATGATATTGAAACAGGCCGAGCACTACCTTGATTTTGAGAAAAGGTTTAAGATAGCTTCGGAATTTGTTAATGGTGCATCAAAAAACATAAGACAGGTACTCAGATATTACATAAACAGAGGCAAAGGGCTGCAAGATGTGGAGGAGAATATAAAGGTATTAGAGGAGAGAATAGGATACTGCAGAAATATAGAAGAGCTTATGGCTATTGAAGGAAATATAAGGGATTACTATTATAAAGCCTTCGATGTAATTTTGGATAAAGCTGAGTTCACTTTTGAACAGCGTACCAAGAGGCCTCCTAAGAATTATTTAAATACTCTAATAAGCTTTGGGAACTCACTGTTGTATACTATAATACTCAGTGAGATTTACAAAACACATCTAGACCCCCGCATTGGTTTTTTACATACTACCAATTTTAGGCGCTTTACATTGAATTTAGATGTGGCTGAGATATTTAAGCCAATAATTGTAGATAGAGTGATCTTTACATTAATAGGCAGGAATATGATAACTAAAGATAATTTTGAAAAAGGCATGGACGGGTTGCTATTGAAAGAAAAAGCGCAAAAAGTTTTTGTAGAGGAAATGGAAAATAAATTAAAAACTACTTTCAATCATAGACATCTTGGGAGAAATGTGTCTTACAGGCGGCTCATAAGGCTTGAACTGTATAGACTAGAGAAACATCTAATAGGGGAAGAGGAATATACGGCGTTTGTAATGCGTTGGTGAGATTGCTTTTGAGCAAGTAGAATTGGGTTTTAGATTAAAATGGATTTGCTACTTTTTCTGATATATTTTAAATAATTTCATCAACACAATGAACACTTGAAGGCAATCTCTTTTATTTATTAGCTTATCTGAATTAAATAGCGGTGAGAGCAATGTTTTTAATTTTAGTCTATGATGTAGGAGAAAAAAGGGTAGGCAAAGTGCTAAAAATCTGCAGAAAATATTTAAATTGGGTACAAAATTCGGTACTTGAAGGGGAAATTTCAGAAGCAAGTTACAAAAAGCTAAAGCTAGAGCTCAAAAGAGTAATAAATGAGGAAGAGGATTCAGTTATTTTTTACATATTAAGGACAACAAAGTACTCAGAGAGTGAGAGCATGGGAATAAAAAAGGGCGGAGATGATAAGTTCCTATAATTTACTGAAATTTAAATAGTGATGGGCTCCTGATAAAGAAACTTCAAAATTGTCGTCGACCTCTAATAATGCAAAATCCCCTGGAGATCGACGACAATTTTTATTTTTGCTTAAATATAAAAGCCTTTATTTTTAGGCCAAAAGGTGATATACTAAAATTGTCAATAAGAAAAGAGATTATTTGTAAAAAAATAACAAATGGCTCCAGAAGCGAAATGTAATGGGTTTTTAGTCTACCTATAAGGGATTGAAACATTCTTTGCGCACTTTGGAAAATGAATCGCCATAACGTTTTTAGTCTACCTATAAGGGATTGAAACCCAGGTTCCCGCATTTAGCCCACCGCTTTATCTGTGCGTTTTTAGTCTACCTATAAGGGATTGAAACAACTAATGTTTGAGGGTTGGGGCTGTAAACCGTGGGTTTTTAGTCTACCTATAAGGGATTGAAACCCTTGTCTGTCGGAGACATCAGCGACATAAGCATGGAGTTTTTAGTCTACCTATAAGGGATTGAAACATCTCAGCCGATAGCTCTCCATAGAAATCAACGGTAAGTTTTTAGTCTACCTATAAGGGATTGAAACCAGA
>Ga0134102_1003007_pt1 | contig 10107 bp, 9 predicted proteins | sample 13_3_2metaG_FD_94447 | JGI IMG/M metagenome (GOLD analysis project Ga0134102, IMG submission 94447) | Switchgrass degrading microbial communities from high solid loading bioreactors in New Hampshire, USA - 13_49_3.3_201_A3 metaG | ecosystem: Engineered > Bioreactor > Semi-continuous > Anaerobic >...
AACCCGCCGCGTTTTTTCGCAGCGGGTTCTACATTTATATATATTATAGCTTCCGCGGAAGATTAAACGGGATATCTCCTCTCGCCGTACTGTATCGTTATCCACTTCTTTTCGGTGAACTCGTCGATTGAGAAGGCGCTGTCCTCGCGTCCGATACCGCTGTTCTTGACGCCGCCGAAGGGCGCCCTGCGCGAGCCCATAACCGTCGCGTCGTTTATGTGCACCATTCCGGCCTCCATCATCGGAGCCATCTTCATTGCAAGGCTGATGTCGTTTGTAAGTAGCGCCGCGGAGAGCCCGTAATGGTTGTCGTTGCAGAGCTCGAGCGCGTGCCCGGCGTCCTTCGCTCTGATTATGCTGTTCAGCGGGCCGAAGCTCTCCTCATAGAAGACCTTCATTTCCGGAGTGACGTCGGCGAGAACCGACGGAGCATAGAAAGCGCCCTCGTGCGTGCCGCCCGTGAGGAGCCGCGCGCCCTTGCCCACGGCGTCGGCAATATGCCCGTCGAGAACCGCGCACTGCTCCTTGCGAATCAGCGGGCCGATGATGGTATCCTTCTCGTGAGGGTCGCCGACCTTCAGGCCCCCGGCCTTGGCGGCGAACTTTTCGCAGAACTCCTCGTATATGGCGTCCTCGACGATAATGCGGCTTGTCGCCATGCAAATCTGGCCCTGATGGAAGTATGCGCCGAAGGCCGCGATGGTCACGGCCTTGTCGACGTCGAAGTCCTTAAGCACGATAACCGGGTTCTTTCCGCCCATCTCAAGCGTGTACTTCTTTAGCTTCGCGGAGGCCCTCTTTGCAATCGATTTTCCGACCTCGGTCGAGCCGGTGAAGGCTATCATCTTCACCCTGTCGTCGTCAATGAGGGCGTTTCCGACCACGCCGCCGGGGCCCGGCACAACGCTGAGCACGCCCTTGGGCAGGCCCGCCGCTTCGAGGCACTCCGCGATTATTATGCCCGATACCGGGGTGTCGGAGGAGGGCTTCAAAACAAAGGTATTTCCCGCAGCAAGCGCGAGGGCGACCTTGTTGAGCGCGAGCAAGACGGGGTAGTTGAACGGCGCTATGCCGCCGATGACGCCAAGCGGCTGCCTTATGTAATAGGACATCTGCCCGGGAAAATCGGGGGGATAGACCACCCCGTCGACGCGGCGGCTCTCGCCGGCGGCGACGCGGAAGATGTTCAGGCATTCCATAAGCTCGCCCATGGCCTTCATAAAGGTCGAGCCGCTCTCCTCGATGAGGCGCGTGCAGTAATCCATTATGTTCGCTTCCATATGTTCTGCCGCTTTAAGCAGTATCTTCTCCCTCACGTCGGGCATGGTTTCCGCCCATGCCCTGCGCGCGGCATAGGCGGCCGCTATCGCAGCCTCAACCTCTTCGGGACCCGCGGTGTGAACCCTGGCGAAGACCGAACCGTCGGCGGGGTTTAAGTCGTCGATAATCTCGCCGCTCACGGTCGGGACCCATTCGCCCCCAATAAAAAGCTTGTACTCCTTCATCCTTCTTCTCCTTTCAATATTGTTTTTATCTGAAGGCTTCGTAGAAAACCTCTTTGCGTTCCTTGACCGCGGCCTTTCCCCGGATTCCCGCCTCCGGCATGTCCCGAAGGGCCGTCGCCGCCATTGCGGGCGGAGGCCTTTTCCGCGCCCAGACAGTCAGGCTATTTCGGTATAGGCATTAAACGGCCTGTGCCCGGTTAAATTATATTGTATGTTTTATATATCGAAGTGTCAATTTAAAAAAACCGAATTGAAAATTGTTAAAAAGGTCCAAAAGCCCGTTTAAGAGAAACCGGTAATACGTGAAAACAAAGGGGAGCGGGGCCGTGAGGCTCCCGCTCCCTCGGTATTTTCCGGTGTTTACTGGCCGAGATATGCCTTTTTGATTTCCTCGTTGGACCGCAGCTCCTGGCCCGTGCCGGTCATCGTGATTCGCCCTGTTTCCAGCACGTAGCCGATGTCGGCGGTCTGAAGGGCCATGTTGGCGTTCTGCTCAATAAGCAGAATGGTGACGCCCTTGTGGTTAATCTCCTTGATTATTTCGAAGATGCCCCGCACAATCAGGGGAGCAAGGCCGAGGCTCGGCTCGTCCATCATCATGAGCTTGGGGCGGCTCATGAGAGCCCTGCCCACCGCCAGCATCTGCTGCTCGCCGCCCGACAGCGTTCCGCCGAGCTGCCAGTGGCGCTCCTTGAGCCGGGGGAAGAGTTCATAGACCCAGTTAAGGTCCTCCTCAAGGTTGTCCTTCCGGAGATATGCTCCGAGGCGCAGGTTCTCCTGTACGGTAAGGTTGGGGAAGATTTTTCTGCCCTCGGGCACCATGGTAATGCCCTTGGAAACGATGTAGGAGGGGTCCTTTCCGGTGATGTCCTCCCCCAGAAACTCAATCTTGCCGCTGCGGGGCTTCACCAGGCCGGAAATGGTGCGGAGAGTCGTGCTCTTGCCGGCACCGTTCGCCCCAATCAGAGTGACGATGCTGCCCTCGGGCACCTCGAAGGATATTCCCTTAACGGCTTCGATGCCGCCGTAATTTACTTTTAAATCTGTAACTTTAAGCATCTTCGGCCACCCCCAGATAGGCGTCGATAACTCGCTGATTGTTCTGCACTTCTTCCCTGTTGCCATGGGCAATCAGCTTGCCGAAGTCCAGAACGTAAATACGGTCCGAGATGCTCATGACAAGGTCCATATGGTGCTCAATCATGAACACGGAGAGTTTATAGCGGTCTTTAATTTCCACAATGAATTCGGTCAGGGCGCGGGTCTCCTGGGGATTCATGCCCGCCGCAGGCTCGTCCAGCAGGAGCAGGCTTGGATTGGTGGCCAGGGCCCTTGCGATTTCCAGCCGCCTTTGGATGCCGTAGGGCAGGGAGCCCGAAACCTCGTTTTCGTATTTCTCCAGGCCCACCTCGGCAAGCAGTTCCCTTGCCCGCTGATACATATGCTCCTCTTCCTGCCGGGCCCTGGTTTTGACAAAGGACAGCTGCGACAGGAGCGTCGCGCCAAACAGGTTGCTCTTTATATGCAGATGCTGCGCGATTAGCACGTTCTCCAGAGCGGTGAGGCTTGAAAACAGGCGGATGTTCTGGAAGGTGCGGGCGATGCCCATCCGGGTGATTTCGTCGGGGGCGCGCCTGACAACCTTCGTATATTTCCCGGCGTTTTCCCCGGCGTAGAGCTTTTTCATCTTGCCCTGGGGATGATTTGCGACCAGGACCTCGCCCCTGTAGAAAATCTGTCCGTTGGTGGGCTCATAGACCCCCGTGATGCAGTTGAAGGCTGTGGTTTTTCCGGCTCCGTTGGGGCCGATGAGGGCCACGATTTCCCCCTCGTTTACCTCCAGGGAGAGGTTGTTGACGGCGACAACGCCGCCAAACTGCATGGTGACGTCTTCCATGCGAAGCACCGTATTACTCATGCGACGTCGTCACCTTCTTTCTCTCTTCCTCCCGGGCCTTTCGCCCGAAGGGGTCCTTGAAGAATTTCTCGATGGCCCGCCAGGAGAACTCGTTTGTGCCCATTATGCCGCGGCGGTAGAACAGCACGATGACCATGATGACGATGGAGAACACCACCATGCGGAAGCCCGAGCGCAGCAGGGGCACCTTGAATTTTCCTATGTAATGCTCCGCGTCCAGGAACCTAAGCCACCACTCGCTGCAGGCCACAAACAGGAAGGACGAGATAATGCTTCCTGTCACCGAGCCTATGCCGCCGATGACCACGATGAGCAGAATCTCGTAGGTCATGGCCGAGGTGAAGTATTTGGCCTGCACCGACTGCTGGAACATCGCCAGCATTGCGCCGCCCACGCCCGCGAAGAAGGAGCTGGTGCAGAAGGCCATCATCTTGTGCTTGGCAAGGTTAATGCCCATGGCCTCCGCCGCAATTTCGTCCTCCCTGATGGCCTTAAAGGCCCGGCCATAGGAGGAGCGGATTAATAGCACGATGAGCCCGATGCAGACGGCCGAAACGGCGAAGGGGAACAGCAGCGAGGAATAGGTGGGGAACTTGCGCAGAATGTTGGAGCCGTTGGTGATGGGCCCCAGGGTGTTCCACTGTATGAGCGCGCGGATGATTTCGGCAAAGCCCAGTGTTGCGATGGCAAGATAGTCGCTTTTCAGGCGCAGGACGGGCAGTCCGATTAAAAACGCAAAGATTGCGGCGACGAGGCCCGCCGCAATGATGCCTACCAGGACGGGAACTGAAAACTGCACCAGTCCCCCGTCAAAATACTGATAAACGGCTCTTCTCGCCTCGACAGGAATCGTGAGGATGGCGTAGGTATAAGCGCCCAGGAGCATAAATCCCGCCTGTCCCAGGGAGAAAAGCCCGGTAAATCCGTTTAAGAGATTCATGGAGACCGCCAGCAGGGCGTAGATGGCCCCTTTCTGGAGAATGGTGGACAGCATGGAACTCTTAAGGGATGAATTGTCGATAGCAATGAGGGCCGCAAGGATAAGGGCGGCCAGGAGCAGAGAATACAGCAGATATCTTTTCTGTTTCATGGTTACACCTTCTCCGCCAGCTTTTCGCCAAACAAACCATGGGGCCTGAACACCAGGATTACAATCAGCAGCGCAAAGGTAAATGCATTGCTGAAGATGGCGTAGTCGCTGTTTGCCTTGATAAAAGTCTCGACGATGCCGATGACATAGGCGCCCAGAACGGCGCCCGGGATGGATCCAATCCCGCCGAACACCGCCGCAACAAAGGCCTTAAGCCCCGGCATGGCGCCGGCCGTCGGCGTAACCTGCTCGTAGTTGGAGAAGTAGAGAATGGAGCCCACGGCGGCAAGGAAGGAACCAATGACAAAGGTGATGGAAATGACGTTGTTGATTTTGATGCCCATGAGCCGGGCGGTATTCTGATCCTTGGCAACGGCCCGCATGGCCATGCCTATTTTGGTGCGGTTGATGAGCAGCACCAGGGCGACGACCAGAATCACCGTCAAAACGGGGGTGATGATGGTCAAAGCCTTCACCGTCATGCTGCCGATGGTGACCTCACGGGTCAGGAAGGGGATTACGGGATAGGGGCGGGCCAGGCCGCCGGTATAATAGGTCGCGAAATTCTGCAGCAGATAGGAAACGCCGATGGCCGAAATCATGACGCTCATTCGGGGCGCCTCGCGCAGGGGCCGGTAGGCGACCCGCTCCACGGCAACGCCCAGAATCACGGTCAGGATTAAGACTATGGGCAGGGACACATAGATGCTGGTCGTGCTGCTTATGAAAATCATGAAAAAGCCTGCGGCCATGAAAATATCGCCATGGGCGAAGTTTATCAGGCGCAGAATTCCATAAACCATGGTGTATCCAATGGCAATCAGCGCATATAGGCTGCCCACCGTAATGCCGGCAAGCAACAGTTGTATGTAGTAAGAAAAATCATGCATATAAGCTGCCTCCGAAAAATGGAAGTGGCGCCGCAGCGCCGAAAACGTCAAGGCGAGCGGGGGAGATAACCCCCCCGCTCCCCGGACTATAAGGGTTTATATCAGGATACGGTCTGGGTCTGGAGGAACTTGAAGGTGCCGGCCTGCAGATCGATTGTCTTGATGTACGCCATATCCTTGGCGGCATCGCCGTTTTCATCGAAGGAGGCGCATTCGCCGGTCACGCCGGAGTACTTCAGGTTGAGCAGTGCGTCGCGGATGGCGGTGCCGTTGGTGGACTGGGCTGCCTCGATGGCGGCGCAGGCGACCATGTAGACGTCGTAGCCCAGAGCGGACACGCCGGCCACGCCGGTGGAGCCGCCGTTGTTGGTCAGACGGGTGTTGTCAGCCTTGAGCCACTCGGTAAAGCCCTCGACAAACTCCCTGGCCGCAGCCGAGGGGTCGTTGGGATCAAAGAAGGCCGAGAGATAGACGTCGTAGGCGGCGTCGCCCGCGTTCTTGATGATGGTCTCGTTCTCCCAGGTGTCGCCGGCCATAATCGGGCAGGTGATTCCGGCGGCGCGGGCCTGCTTGATAATCAGCGGGGCGCTTTCAATCGAGGAGGGAGCAAAGAGCACATCTATGCCGGCGCTCGCGAAGCTGGCCATGGTGGCGGAGAAGTCGGTCTCGCCGCTCTGGAACTGAGCCTCGACGACGGAGCCGCCCAGCTTCTTAAAGGCCTCGCTGAAGTAGTGTCCAAGGCCGACGGAATAGTCGTCGCCCGCCTCGGTCAGGACGGCCGCCTTTCTCAGGCCCATGTCATAGGCGAAGTTGGCCATGACCGTGCCCTGGAAGGGATCCAGGAAGCAGATGCGGAAGTAGTAGGGATTGCCCTCGGTGACCTGCGGGTTGGTGCAGGAAGCGCCGATGGCGGGAATCTTGGCGTCGGCGAAAATCTGGCCTGCGGCGATGGAAACACCGGAGCCGTAGGAGCCGAGCACCACCGAGACGCCGGCGGAAATCAGCTGCTGAGCCGCGCTCGCGGCCTTGGAGTTGTCGGACTGATTGTCGACTTCAACCAGTTCGACGGTGTACTCCTCGCCGCCAATTTTGACGGTGGGTTTGACGTAATTAGCATAGCGGATGCCCAGGGTCTCCTGCTTGCCGCCTGCGCCGTTCATGCCGGAAGCCGGCTCGAAGATGCCGATTTTAATGACTTTCGACGCGGAAGACGGCGAGGAGGTAGGCGCTGCGCTGGGATTGGGGCTGGAGCTGGAGGGACTGCCGGAGCAGCCGGCTGCCAATACTACCAGCATGAAACAGGCAAGAAACAGTGCTATGTACCTTTTCATTTCAATACCTCCGTTTAAGTGTGTTAAAAGAGCTCTCATGTCCGCTGTCTTCGTGCCGCGGACATTTGTACTCGAAAGCTACGTTGCCATTATAGAGCACAGTTGGCCAAAATGCAAGAGATAGTTTTAGATTTTTCACATCTTATAAGTTTCCTGAACGCCGCCTGTTTATCTTTAGGTATCTTTGACATAGGGGCATCTCCGCCTCAGCCCTCAGGGAAAAACTGAAACTGGGTGCCCGAGGCAAAACCGCCGTTTATTGGCATTGAAGCTCTTCCAAATCGTGAGCTATTCTTCCCGATTTTGAAACCGGCATGGGGCGTTTATTCATCACTGCATGCAGACAAGGGCAGGCGGAAGGCGCTGGAGATAATTTACAGCGGTTTTATGTAAAAAAAGAAGGCCAACACAATTGACAGCTTGTATATTTCCATTTATATTGTTGAATATCGAACCTTTCAAAACAAAATGAGTCGGAAGAGAGAGATTTTATGAACAACAAACTGGAACGCAAATACGGCCTTTTCATGGCCATCTGCATGGTTGTAGGCATTGTCATCGGTTCAGGCGTCTTTTTCAAGGCTCAGATCATCCTGACCAAGACAGGCGGCAATATGCCTCTGGGCATACTGGCCTGGGCCATCGGCGGCATAATCATGCTGGTTTGTCTTTTGACCTTCGCGTTCATGGGGCAGAAATACGAACTGGTCAACGGCCTGGTGGACTACGCCGAGGCCACCGTGGGCCCGCGGTACGGCTACTACATGGGCTGGTTCGCCACCACCATATATTACCCCTCTCTGACCTCGGCCCTGGCCTGGCTGTCTGCCCGATACACCCTGGTGTTCATCACGTCGGTAAACCCCAATTTCCCCCTGATAGTTCCCGCGGCCGAGGGCGGCTGCATCATCGGCCCGGAGTGCATGGCACTGACCCTCTTCTATCTCTGCGCCGCATATGCGGTTAACGCTCTGTCCCCCCGGCTGGCCGGCAAGCTGCAGACCAGCACCACCGTCATTAAGCTTATTCCCCTGGGACTCATGGCCGTTGTGGGCATAATCTACGGACTTGCCAACGGAACCCTGACCCGGAACTTCTCTACGCTCGCTCAGACGGGAGGCGTCTCCTCAAACCCGCTGTTTGCCGCGGTGACCGCCACCGCCTTCGCGTATGAGGGCTGGATTATCGCGACCTCAATCAATTCCGAGCTGAAGGATTCCAAACGGAACCTGCCCCGGGCGCTGACGCTGGGCGGAATCATCATCATTGCGGTATATATTTTCTATTACATCGGCGTGGCCGGCGGCGCGACCAACCAGCAGCTCATCGACCAGGGCGCCACCGTGGCCTTCACCAATGTTTTCGACGCCGTGCTGGGCAACATTCTCAACCTCTTTGTCGCCATCTCCTGCATCGGCACCATGAACGGCCTGATGATAGGCTGCTGCCGGGGCATGTATTCCCTGGCCATCCGCGGACGCGGCCCTGCTCCCGACGTCTACTCTCAGGTGGACATCCGCACCAATATGCCCAACAACTCATCGGTCTTTGGTCTGATATTGTGCGCGGTCTGGTTCCTCTATTTCTATCTGTCCAACCTGGCCGGCACCTGGACGGGTCCCTTCGTGTTCGACCCCACAGAACTTCCCATCATCACCATCTATTTTATGTACCTGCCTATGTTCGTCCAGTGGATGCGGAAGGAAAAAGACCAGCCGGCGCTGCGGCGCTTTGTGCTGCCTGTCCTGGCTTGCTGCGGTTCGGCGTTTATGGTGGTGGCCTGCGTCATCGCTCACAAGTGGGCCTGCCTCTGGTATCTGATAGTCTTTGCCGTGGTGATGGTCCTCGGCGGAGTGCTGGACCAGTCGAAGAAGCAGAAAAAATCCGAACTGCAGCACCCCACGGTGTGAACGCGTCTACATATTATAGGCGATTCAAGTCCCTCAAAATGCCATGGCCCGCAGGCAGTCGACCTGCGGGCCATGTTTTGTAAATCTCCGGCTCCGCCGCGGGCAGAAATAGTCTGGGCGAGGAGAAAAGCGTTCTTTCAGCATAGAATCGGAGCGGAACGAGCCGAAGGGACCAGGCTTTGTTGACATGGCGCATGAACCGTACTATCATGGATATGCGAATGAACGATTAATTTCAGGATTTATGGGGCTAAACATGAAAAAAAAGAAAATTTTAATTATCAATACCGGCGGAACCATCGGCATGGTTAATACGCCGGAAGGCTACAAGCCGGACGGCAAGTCGTTTTCAAACCTTCTCCGCAATATGGACCTGTTGAAGGCCGAGGGCATGCCTTTATGGGATTTGACAGAGCTTGACGAGCTGCTCGATTCATCCAACATGACCGTCGCAGAATGGAACAAGATTGGAAAGCTCATCGCGGACGCCTACGAAGACTACGACGGATTTGTGGTGCTGCACGGCACGGACACAATGGCCTACACCGCCTCCGCGCTTTCCTTTATGCTGGAGCACTGCTCCAAGCCGGTGATTCTCACGGGCTCGCAGATTCCTCTCTGCGAAATCCGGAGCGACGGAATGGACAACATCATAACATCGCTTTTAATCGCCGCCTCGGACATGGTCCACGAGGTTTGCATCTATTTTGGAAATAAGCTCCTGAGGGGCAACAGGTCGATAAAATATTCTTCCGACGGGCTTATCGCCTTCGTTTCTCCGAACTACCCGGTTCTCGCGGAGGCCGGAATACTCATCGCCTACAACAAAGCGTACCTGAAAGAGAAGGACGGCGAAGAATTCCGCTATGTACCTTTTAAAAACGTACCCATCGGCGTGATAAAGGTCTTCCCGGGAATCCAGTTTGAACTCTTTGAATCCATAATGACGGAAAAGCTGAAGGGAATAGTCATTGAAACCTTCGGCGCCGGGAACATACCGGGTTACGGCGGGGCCCTGCTACCCATTATTCAGAAAGCCTTTGAAAACGGGACAATCGTCACGGTGTGCTCCCAGTGCCCGCAGGGGACCGTCATGCTCGGCGCATATGAGACAAGCATGGCCCTGAAGAACGCCGGCGCGGTCAGCGGATACGACATCACGACCGAGGCCGCGGTCGCGAAACTATACTATCTCTTCAGCAAAGGGTATACGACCGACAAGATTAAAATTCTCATGGAAAAGAACCTCTGCGGCGAGATGACGGTGTGACTGCGCAAGCAGCGCGCAGTATTGTTGATAAGCCGCGGGCCGCACATAATAGCAAAAGCCGCTGAATCATCCTGAACTGCACCCCAATTGTTAGACAGTATGGTATACTGAATAACGATTGGGGTGTTTTTATGCCAAAAGGAGTGCCGAACAAACGATACACGGCAGAATTTAAACAGAAAGTTGTGGAAGC
>Ga0134102_1003008_pt1 | contig 10106 bp, 7 predicted proteins | sample 13_3_2metaG_FD_94447 | JGI IMG/M metagenome (GOLD analysis project Ga0134102, IMG submission 94447) | Switchgrass degrading microbial communities from high solid loading bioreactors in New Hampshire, USA - 13_49_3.3_201_A3 metaG | ecosystem: Engineered > Bioreactor > Semi-continuous > Anaerobic >...
AGATGACCCTCCCTGTGTTGGTGTTTGTTTTCCCAGCAACAACACTTTTGGAAGGGGCCATCTCTCGTCCTGCTTTTTTCAGCAGAAATGTTGTGGCCTACCCACGAAAACTTTACTCACACGGCGCGTACTGCAATTGCCACATCAGCGCCGCCCCAACCGGGGATCCAGCGCGTCGCGCAGGCCCTCGCCCACCAGGTTGACGGCCAGGATGGCGCTGAAGATCATCAGCCCGGGCGGCAGCCAGATCCACGGCTGCAGGAGGAGGACCTTCAGCGAGAGCGCCGCGGAGAGCATGTTGCCCCAGGAGGGCGTGGGCTGCTGTACGCCAAAGCCCAGGAAGGAGAGGCCGGCCTCGCTGAGAATCGCCGTGCCGACGCCCAGGGCCGCGGCCACCACGACGGGCGCCACGGCGTTGGGAAGGATGTGCCGGAAGATGATGCGCGCATCGGAGGCGCCGCTGGCCCGCGCTGCCGCCACAAACTCCCGGCTGCGCAGCGTGAGGAACTCCCCCCGCACCAGCCGGCAGATGCCGGTCCAGCCCAGGAGGCCGATCACCAGCATGGTATTGTAGACGGACGGCCGCAAGGCAGCCGCCATGGTCAGGGCCAGCGGGAAGAAGGGAATCACCATCACCACGTCGGTGATGCGCATGATCACGCTGTCCACCACGCCGCCGTAGTAGCCCGCCACGGCGCCCAGCACCACGCCGATGGTGACGTAGATGGCGACGGCCACCAGCCCCACGGTAAGCGAGATCCGCCCGCCATAGAGAAGGCGTGTGTACACGTCCCGGCCCAGCTCGTCCGTGCCCAGCCAGTGTGTGCGGGAAGGCGGCTGCTCGGCGGCCCGTACGTCCGGCAGGTCGCGGTCGTGCCACGTGAGGTACGGCGCCAGCACCGCCGAGAGCGCCAGGATGATCAGGATATAAAGTCCGAGCATGGCCCGCCGGTTGGCGCGGAAGCGGCGCCACGCCATCTGCCATGGCGCGGTCTGCGGCTCCAGGACCGCCCGGCTGAACCGACCGGACGGCGCGCGCTTCCTCGGGCTGCCGCCGGCGGCACCGGCCAACCGCTCTGCGGGGCCGCCGCCCCGGACGACCTCACCCCGCCGTCCCGCAGACCGTTCTGGCGACGCCGCAGGGCCCGCGGCCCGGTCGGGTTGGCGGGACTCCCTGGCTCCCATGGTCATCCGCTCGCACCCCCTGGTGCATGGTCACCGCGCAGTATGCGAAGCCCATCCGGTCCCGGCCCGCCCGGGTCGCCCCAGTGTGTTCCTCCATGCGCCGATCCACGGCCTACTCAAATCGCACCCGCGGATCGACTACGGCGTAACCGATATCGGCCAGGAGGCTCCCCACCAGCGTGAGGACGGCGAACATCACATTCAGGGCCATGAGCACCGGGTAGTCCCGCTCCAGCAGCGCCGTGTAGGTAAGCCGGCCGATGCCCGGCCACTGGAAGATCGATTCGGTGATGATGGCGCCTCCCACCAGTGCGGGCAGGTTGAGGCCCAGCAGCGTCACCACCGGGATCAGGGCGTTGCGCAGGGCGTGCTTGTAGATCACCACACGCTCCGGCAGCCCCTTGGCCCGGGCAGTGCGCAGGTAGTCCTGCTGCAGCACCTCCAGCATCGCGGAGCGCACGTGGCTCATGAGCCCGGCGATGCCGGTGACGCCCAGCGCGGTGGCCGGGAGGATCAGATGACGGGCGGCATCCAGGAAGAGCGCCGTGCCCGCAAGCGGAGTCCCCGGGGTGGTGAAGCCGGCCGAGGGCAGGATCTGCAGGCCGCCCAAAGAGAACCAGCGCAGCAGGAGCAGGCCCAAGAAGAACGCGGGAATGGCCAGGGCCCCGAGCGAGACGATGGTGACCAGCGTGTCGACCCAGGTGCCGCGGCGGACGGCGGCCAGGATGCCGAACGGGATGCCTGCCAGCAGCACGATCGATTCCGAGGCCGCACCCAGCGCCAGGGTCGGCCCCAGCCGGTCGCCGATGAGCTCCGCGACCGGGACCCGGAACCGGATGGACGTGCCCAGGTCACCTCGAAAGGCCCCGCTCAGCCAGCGCCAGTACCGGACGGGCAGCGGGCAGTCCAGGCAGTGGCGCAGGCGCAGTTCCTCCACCTTGGCCGGATCGGCGCGGGGGTCGATCAGGCCGCTGTACGGGTCCCCCGGCGCGAGGTGGATCACCAGGAAGATCAACACCGAAGCCAGGAGCAAGGTCGGCAAGAGCTGGAGCAGCCGCCGCACGATGAAGCCCGCCACTGCCCGTCCCCCCGTTACCGGCGCTCCGGTGCAATCCAGAGCTCCCAGATGTTCCAGAGGCTCCCCCGGGCGTCCGGCCGCAGGCCCCGCACCCGGTCGAGCCGCACCGCCTCGATCTGATCCTGGCTGTAGAGGAAGATGACCGGCAGCTCCTCCGCCACCAGGCGCGCCCACTCCCGGTAGAGGGGCCGCCGCTTGGCGGGGTCCAGCAGCCGGGCGCCCGCCCGCAGGAGTGCGGCGCTCCGGTCGCTTCGCCAGCCCGTGGCCCGACCCCAGCGGCTCTCGGGATCGAAGACCGGACCCGGATCGGGGTCGAGGCCGACCCCCCAGCCCAGTAGCCACGCGTCCGGCTGGCGCCCGCCGAAGACCATCTCGGCCAGGGTCGCGAACTCCACCATCTGGAGGTCGACGCGGATCCCCACCGCCTTCAGGTCGGCCTGGATCAGCGGTGCCGTCGCCGTTCGGACGGCGTTGCCGGACGGATACACCAGCGTGAACCGGAAGGTGCGGCCGTCCTTCACCAGGTAACCCTCCGCGTCCCGTCCGGTCCAGCCCGCCTCGGCCAGGAGCCGGGCAGCGGCGGCGAGGTCACGCCGGCGGGTCGGAATCGCTTCCGGGTCGTGGTACGGGTGTCCCCGGGGGAAGTGGCTCTCCAGCAGGCTGCCGTAGCCCTTGAGCAGGTGGCGGACGATCCCTTCCCGGTCAATCGACAGGAGGATCGCCTGCCGCACCCGCCGGTCGGCGAACAGCGGGTTCCGGTGGTTCAGCCCGAGGTACTGGTAGCCCAGATCTGGCCGGGTGAAGAGGCCGATGTTGGGGTTGCCCTGCACCAGCACCACGTCGCCGGGTTTCAGGGGCACGTAGTCCAGCTCGCCGGCCAGGAGCTGACCGATGGCCACGTCCTGGTTGGCAATGCGGTAGATGATGCGCTCGATGTACGGCCGGCCCCGGTGGTACGCTTCGTGCCGCACCAGCTCCACGTACTGGTCGGGCACGTACCGTACGAACCGGTAGGGCCCCGTCCCCACCGGGCGGCGGGTGTCCGGGTGCTGCCCCATCTCGCCCACGGGGAAGCCCGCGAAGCGATGGGCCGGCAGCAGCGGGATGGCGAGGTTCTGCAGCAGCGGCGCGTGGGGCTCGTCGACGGCGAAGACGACGGTATGGTCGTCCACCGCCCGTATGGCCTGCCGGCCGTCGCCATCCAGCCAGGCCTGCCAGGCGGCGTGCTTCTGCGCGGCGGCCTCACGGGCGCTGATGCGCCCCCCGGCCTGTGCGCGGTCCAGCGCCGCGCGCTGCTCCAGCATCGCCCCGACGCCCCGCAGTGCTGCGTAGTCGCCCGTCAGCACGCCCGGATAGTCGGGGTGCAGGATCGCCTGAAAGGTGAAGACGACGTCCCGCGCGGTGAAGGGGTGGCCGTCGTGCCAGGTCACATCCTTCCGGAGGCGGAAGGTGACCTCCCGCTGATCGGGCGACACCGAGTACGACTCGCACAGGTCGCAGATCAGTTCCAGCCGCTCGTCCCGGGTGAGCAGACCGGCAAAGACGAGGCCGACGATGTTGGCATCGTAGCCGTCTTCCATGAGGATCGGGTTGAAGACCCCCCGGGGCGCCGAGAACATGGAGAGATACAGGGTGCCGCCGTCGACCGGTTCGTCCTGGCGCTCAGCGCCGCCCGGGGCTTCGGCCCGCGTGCGGGCGTGCCCGGACGCCCCGGGCGTGCCCTGTGCGGCGGCCTCACCGGGCAGGGGCGCTGAAAGAGTGGCCAGGACGCATCCGAACTGCAGGGCGGCCACGGCGATGATCCCGACGATGCGCTTCCAGCTTGGCATGGGCAACCTCCGGCACCGCACGCCGGGGACAGCCCCACGTAAAACAGATGCGCGGTAAGGCGCGATTATGTCTGGGAGAGCGACCGGCGTGCGGTATTGGCGGGCGCCTGCGCGCCCGGCGAAGCCTAGTATGCCCGCGCAGCCCCATGCGCGGAGCACGGGCGGCCTGGTCGGCCGCCCGTGCCATCACCGCCGTGGCAACTTGCCCTTACCTGAGATGGTTTCGTCTGAATATCCTCCCCGCCTACTTCGCCGGCGTGATCAGGTTGGCGAAGATGCGGAAGGCGCCGGGCACCCGCTGGTCCAGCTGGTAGTAGAGGATCAGGCTCGTGTAGATGTAGCGGCCCTTGCCGTACTCGGCGACCAGCAGGCTCCCGTTCAGCGGTTCTTCGCCCGGGTCGTTCATCGAGAGCAGCGGCGTGAACTCAGGCGCCCACTCCGACGGGAAGTAGAGGCCGCGGTCCTTCACCCAGCCCTCCCAGTCGGATGCCTCGATCTTGTTGGGCGTGTTCAGCAGCGGGTGATCGGGCTCCAGCACACGCACCTCGGCCGCCTCGTCGGTCACGCGCCAGTTGAAGGACGGGCTGCCGATCCGGAGGTAATACGGCGCCGAGGTCTCGGGGTTCCAGTTGTCGCCGGGCTGGTGATACTGCACCACCAGGTTGCCGCCGTTCCGCACGTACTCCATCAGCCGGTTGTTGGCGGCGATCAGGTCCGGACGGGTCAGGTAGGCGCGGATGCCCAGCACGATCGTGTCGTAGACCGACAGGTCGCCGAACGCGAGGGTGTCGGCATCCAGCAGTTCGACATTCACGCCCATCAGCCGCAGCGCCGCCGGAACGTTGTCCGCGCCGCCGGAGACGTAGCCGACCCGGAGGTTCTCGTCCACCTTCACGGAGAAGGCCTGCACGTCGACCACGGCGGGTTTCACGATGTAGGTCCGGCCGATGTGCTCATACTCGATGACCTGCACGGAGCGGTCGGAGACCGACTGGCCCCGGGCCTGGAAGCCGATCTGGTACCGGCCGGCCGCCAGGTCCGCCGGTGCGGTGACGACGAAGGACGCCGCCTGGACCTCGCCCTTCCGGCTGAACGTGAGGTTCCGGAACGTCGGCGTGGTCTGCCAGCCCTCCGGGAGGACCGGGAAGATGTTGGTGGACGTCGCACCGGCCTCGTTGTTCGTCACCACGACGTTGATCGTGATGGGGCCCGGACGCTCCAGGTTGAAGACGACGCCCTCGGGGTCGGTGCGCAGCGAAACGTCGGGCAGCACGGCCACGAACCGCTCGGGCGCCACCGTCACCGCGGCCTCCACGCCGTCCACGGTGAACCGGACCACGCCCGTGATGTCGTGCGGGTCATACGGGTCGAAGTACTCAGCGCTCTCAGGCACCGTCACCGCAAAGCGGGCGGTCGCTGTCTGGTTGTAGCTGAGGTGTACACCGGCCGCCTCGGTCACCGGCCGCACGCGCCAGCCCCTGGGCACCTCCAGCGAGAGCCGCACGTTCTCCACCGGGACCTTGCCGCCCTGGTAGGCCGTCAGCGTCAAGGTGGCGGTGCCGCCCCGGGTGAGCTCGTACTCGTCCGCCTGCAGCCGGGTGACCAGCAGCAGCGACTGCGCCAAGGCCCGCTGGATCTGCTTCTCCTTCACCGCCAGGCGGTAGTCGATGTCATAGCCAAGTTCGTCCTCCAGGCCGATCCGGGAGACCACCAGCTCCCGGGCCGCCCGCACGCTCACCAGCGCATCCCGCAGGGCCCGGGCCACGGCGGCGTTGTCCGGATAGGCGTCCAGCGCCGCGTCGATGTGCGCCTGGAGCTCCTGCAGCGCCGAGGCCACGGACCGGTCGCTCACGAGGCCGGCCAGGTCACCCACGGTCTGGGGCAGCCCGTCGAACATCGAGTTCTCCTGGGACTTCACGGGGACCGCGCTGGCCGCCAGGTGGTACACCTCGCTCCGCGGACCCTCCGGCACGATCTCCCCCATGCCCTGGCTCTTGTGGTAGAAGCGCGACTCCTCGCCCAGCTGCACGTACGACGCACCCAGGACGGGGTCGTACTCGCCCACCGGGATGCTGACGTTGGCCGTCAGCTGCTGGCCCTGACCGTAGATCGACCCGCCGCCGCCCGAGGCGGGCAGGTACACCTTCTTGATCTGCCACGGCCGCAGCCCTTCGGCCAGGTGCTCAGGGAACACTTCCGGGTCGGCGGCCTTCTCGAAGGCTTCCAGGGTCAGAATGGTGATGGCCCGGTGGTGCCCGTGCTGGCCGTAGGTGTTCTGGAAGGAGGGCAGCACCACGTCAGGACGGGTCTCCCGGATGATCCGGATGAGCCGCTCCAGCGTGCGCTCGTAGCCCCACTTCTCCAGGGTCTCCTCCGGGTTCTTCGAGAAGCCGAAGTCCCAGATAGGATCGCCCAGTTCCTGCGCCAGGAAGTAGAGCTCAACGTCCGACGCCTCCGCGGCCTCCTGCAGCTCGCGCGTGCGCACCACGCCCAGGGCGTGCTCGTACTCGGCGCCGATGGCGTTCTGGCCACCCTCGCCGCGGTTGGCGATCACGCTGATGGTGCGGGCGCCGACCTTGCGCGACATGTAGGCGAGGACGGCGCTCCGCTCGTCATCGGGGTGGGCGCCGGTGTTCATGAAGGTGTTCACGGACTCGAGCGGGACCAGTGCGTTCCACAGCGCCACCGTCGCCCGCTCGGCGGCGGAGGCCTGCTGCGGCTGAACCGTCAGGGCAGCCCCCACGAGCAGGACCCACGACAACACGACGGCGATCAGGCGCTTCCCCAGTGCTCCCAGCCTGCCGACTGACATCTTGGGTTCTCCTCCTTACCCTTGATGTGCGCGTCCCAAACCACTCGACTCACTACCCAGTCCTGGAACGATCGGTCCGGGAAACCGGTCTCGGGTTGAAACATCCTGTCGGCAGCCCCCGGCATCCCCCTCCTCGTCGCACCGCCCAGGAGCCCGGGCTGGCGTTGCCACGGCCCGGCCGCAGGAAACCGTCCCGCCCGCCCACCGGGAGGGGTTGTCCCGGCTGCCACGGGCATGATCGCGACCGTGCCGGCGTCGCGCCCCGGCGCGGAGAGAAACGAAGTGCACCCGCTCGTCGATCCGAATTGTCTTGCGACCGTTCGGCGAGTGGGTGCACGCTCGTTGCGTTGTCGAGGCTGGCGTTCGTCGCGTCGTACGGTTCCGGAATGTCCCCCGGTGCGGGCGGCCTTCGGCCGCCCGCACCAGGACCGTCTGCGCTACTGGCCCTTGCCCTTGATGTTCTCGTCCCAGTAACCGATCCACTCGGCTTCCTTCTCGGCCATCACGTCCCACTCAAGGTCCATGGCCTTCAGCTTCGGCGTGAGCTCCTTCAGCCACTCAGGCTGCATGGACTCGGGCAGGTTGATGGACGGGATCTGGAACCGGGTGGCCGACAGCTCGGCCTGGATCTCGTCGCTGAAGAGCAGGTTCAGGAACTTCTCGGCGGCCTGCGGGTGCTTGGCGCCGGCGATCATGCCCACGCCGTCCACCAGGATTGGCACGCCGCTCTCGGGGATGATGTACCCGAAGGGCATGCCCTCCTGCTCCGCCTGGATCAGGACGTCCTGCAGGTTCCAGAGGCTCAGGCTCCCCTCCTGCCGGGTGATCTTGAGATACAGGTCGGTCGGGTTGGCCGCGTACTCCTTGGTGTTGGCATCGAGCTTCAGCAGCCACTCGTAGCCCCGGTCAGGCTTGCCGTCCTCCTTGTAGAAGCGGTCGATCATCGCAGCGTAGATCGTGCGCATCGTGCCGGAAGCGGGCACCGCACGGATGATGATCTGGTCCTTCCACTTGGAGTCGATCAGGTCGTCCCAGTCCTTGGGCAGCTGGTCCTCCGAGATCATCTCCTTGTTGTACATGATGACCTCGGGGAGGAGCATCTCGCCAAACCAGTGACCCTCAGGATCCTTGTAGCCCTCGGGGATCTTGCCGGCGAACTCGGGCTCGATCTTCGCCAGGAGGCCCTCCTTCACCGCCAGGGACAGGGCCTGCTGGGTGCCGCCCCACCAGATGTCGCCCTGCGGGTTGCTCTTCTCGGCCCGGACGTGCTCCATGATCTCCTGGGCGCCCATCGGCAGGACCTCAACGTTGCCCTTGTACTCGGGGTATTTCTCCTCAAACTTGGCGACCATCAGGTCGATGATGGACTGGTCACGTGCCGTGTAGATGACCAGCCGCGTCTCCTCCTGCGGCTCCTGCGTCTGCGGCTGCTCCTGCTGCTGGTTCTGGGACGGCGTCTGGGTCCCGCCCCCCTGGTTCCCCTGGGGCTGCTGGGAACCGCCGCACCCTGCTGCGATCAGGCCGACGACGAGCAGGAGACCTACGAGCCTGCTAGACCACTTCGTACCCATCGGTCAGAATCCCCCTTCGATGTGATCGAACCGGTCAAAGTGTGCGGGAGTTGTTCCGGAGCAGGTTCTGTGTGCAGCGGGAGCCAATCCACCTCCTTCCGGATCCACGGCTCCAGTCCAAGGGAGAATCAGGCGCGGGGCGCCTGAAGGATCAATCACGCCATGAGCACCGCCGCCGAGAGCAGCCGTTCCCGCAGCCGCTCGCTGAGGGCCCCCGGCCCGCCCAGGGCCCGGATCACGGCCCCGTAGATGGGGGCGTACCGCGGCACCTCGGCCTCGGCCCCCGGCGCCCTCTCCCGCAGCCGCTCCAGCAGGGCGTTGCGCACCAGCGGAGAGGACTGCAGCACGCCGCCCAGCAGGAAGACGGGGAACGGACTGCCGTCCAGCAGGCCCACCCGGCCGGCCGCCACCAGCGCCTGGTCGGCCAGTTCCCGCCCGGCGGACTGCAGGAGGGCGCTCGCCTCCGGGTCGCCGGACTCGGCCGCCGCTCCCACCGCCCGGGCCAGGGCGGCCACCGCGTCCACGCCCGTCTCGGGCAGGTAGAGCCAGTCGAGGAGGGCGTACAGGTCTTCCACGCCGGCGTGGGCGCAGAGCGCACGGGCGAGCGGCGTATCGGGGTGGCCGGCATCCAGCGACCGGTAGACGGCCGCCAGCGCCATGGAGGCGATGTGGTGGGCGCTGCCCAGGTCGATCACCCGGTGGCCTCAGCCGCCGGCCCGCACGTAGCGCTCGCCGTCACCGGCGTAGACCACCGAGCCGGTGCCGGCGGCCACCAGCAGGCCCCGGCCGCCCGCGGCGGCGCCCCGAAGGGCGATGAGGCCGTCGTTCTCCACCAGCACCTGGGCCGCGGTCACCCCGGCTGCGGAGAGCGCCCGCAGCGCCAGGAGCCGGCCCTCCTCCTCGCTCCGGGGCGTGTCCACCCCGGCCAGGCCGAAGGCGGCGGTGCGAACCTCCGCGCCGGGCGGCAGCCCCTGGCAGGCGGCGGCGATGGCCTGCGCCAGGGCCTGCTCGGCCTGCTCTGCGCCCACCGACTGCGGGTTGCAGCCGCCCGCCCGGCCGCTGCCGATCACGCCCCGCTCCTCGTCAACCAGCACGGCGAGGCTCTTCGTGCCGCCGCCGTCCACGGCCAGGACTAAACTCATCCGCACCCAGCCTCCCCTTCACCGCCGGAGGCGGCCGCCAGCTTCCGGCAGGCCTCGTCCAACCGGCCCGCGGCGCCGTCCAGCCGCGCCCGCGCGGCGCCCAGCCAGGCGGCCAGTTCTGCGTGGTGCGCCTCGCGCTCGGTGACCATCCGGCGCACCTCCTGCGAGGCCACGCCGCCCCGCACGGTGCGGACGGCGACAAAGTGCACGGGATCCAGGGCCAGCCGCAGCTTCTCGGCCGGCACGCCCAGCGGCCGGCCCAGCACCTGCAGGGCCGCTTCCTCCACCAGGGCGGGTTCCACCTGCCGCACGTCGCGGAGGCCCCGGGCTTCGGCCAGCTTCACCATGGTGGCAACCACGGTGTGGGCCGTCCGGAAGGGCAGACCTGCCTCGCGCACCAGCAGGTCGGCCAGCTCCGTCACGTTGGCGAAGCTGGCCCGGGCCCGCTCCAGCAGCAGGTCCCGGTTCACCTGGACGGTGCCGAGCACG
>Ga0134102_1003031_pt1 | contig 10055 bp, 10 predicted proteins | sample 13_3_2metaG_FD_94447 | JGI IMG/M metagenome (GOLD analysis project Ga0134102, IMG submission 94447) | Switchgrass degrading microbial communities from high solid loading bioreactors in New Hampshire, USA - 13_49_3.3_201_A3 metaG | ecosystem: Engineered > Bioreactor > Semi-continuous > Anaerobic...
CAGGACGCCATTTAACATGGGAGTCTTGGTATTCTGCAGCGAATAAAAGGTTTTGTTCAACACATCGCGGTAACCGTAAAATACCATTCCCAGGGAATAAAACATGAGGGCTGAAGCGGTCATAGCAGTTGCCCTGGCATCAAACTGCCCCCTCTCAAACAATACCGATACTATCGGCCGCCTTAAAACCACCGCTCCAACTGTAATAGGAAGTATAATGAGAGTAATAACGTTGAGCGATTTTACAAGCTTATCCTTAAATCCGGCCATATCCTTCTCCGCACTAAGGCGTGAAAGTAGGGGGTAAATAACAGTAGCCAGTGAGATAGTAAAAATGCCATATGCAAAACCGTTTAACTTATTAGCAAAGTTAAGGGCTGCGATACTGCCCTCAGGTAGGCCTGATGCCAGCATCCTGTCAATCAGGGCGTTGAGCTGCTGCACCGTCGAACCTAACATGACCGGAAGTGCCAAAGCAACAACTTTTACCACGTATGAATCCTTAAAGCTTAAAACCCTTCTATATCTATAATCTTTTTTGAATACACCGGGCAACAAAACGGCGACTTGTATCACGCTACCTACTAAAGTACCAACCACTAAACCATAGGGACCAACCATACCGCTTAAAAGCAGCGTTGCTATAATTATCATATTGTTTGGAATGCCTATAAGCGCCGGAAGAGTAAACTCATTGTTAGCCTGCAAAAAACTCATAAAAACTTGACACATACCTATGAATATTATCATGGGAAAAGTTATCCTGGTAAAGCTTATAGCCAACTTGAGAACCTCTCCCTTAAAGCCCATGGCAATCAGAGAAACAATTGGGCGCGTAAATACCATGCCCACAACAGCCAGAGCAGTGCTTACAAACACCACAACGTTGAGCACCCTGTTTGTAAATCGAACAGCCTCCTCGGGACCCTCTTCAACTCTAATGCGGGAATAAAGCGGTATATATGTCGTACCGATTGCTGCAGCTATACTTGCAAACAGCGTTTGCGGTATAGTCAGGGCCACAAGATAGGCATCGGTGACATATGTAGCACCGTATGCGCTGCCCAAAAGTATTTCTCTTAAAAAACCGGTTATCTTGCTTAATAGCGTGATTATCATCACAAGTATTGTAGCTCTCTTATAACTAATGTGTTGTTCCATAGTTGCACCTCTTATGAAAAATTAGATCCTTTCAACATTTTCATCTTTTAGTAATTTCTCAATTACTTTAATTATCATAATAGATTCCGATGAAGTTAATTTTGTGGAGCTTCGACGAAAGTACAGAGAGATACTGGACCAAAATGCTAAAATCCCCATATCTCTCAAGTATGACATATACTCATACTCGTCATGGTGAGGTACCCTCTCATCCAATGAGATAATACGCTCATCTATATAAACTACTGCTTGATAGATCACATTATAAGGGAACGTAAACACCGCAGGTTAATATTAGAAAGCAGTATTGAGATAAAATTCCTTCGGGCTTACAATACTACCACACATTAAATGCTCAGGTGGTAGAAAAACACTTCATTCAAAGCAACTACATTGACATTAAAAATATAAGTTCCTTTCTAGAATTAAATGATAAACTGCATTAAATGGTAACCAGCAGGGACAGAATAGTGCTTTTTTGAGATCATAAAGAAGATCATTGAACTGCTGAAGTCGAATTCTCCTCCATAACTTCCATTTTACCTCCTTCAGTATCGAGAGCCCGCTCCATAATCTCTTCATCTCCTATTTCTTCAATGCTTTTATCATCCTCTTTGTCTCTAGCGTCAGTGCTCATGGTGGTGCCACCATCGCCCGCCATGCCATCTTGTCAGCTGGAGCACTGTTTACCCTGTCTACCTTTATCATGCAACGATTTTGTTCCCCCAAAGTCCGCCAAGATGTTTTGTATCTTGTGGTTTTTGTTCATGAGGCAAGCGAGCTAGTCTCAGGTTTATTCTTCAATTCAAATTTCTTCTAGAATTTTGAAGGAATCAATTAGCCCCATTGCCCCGTTACAAAAATACTATACCCTTTCAATTGTTCTAATAAAATATAACCTAATACATACAGTAAATCATTTCTATAAATAACATTTCTATTAACATAATTCATTTATTTCAACCAATCACTTTCATTTATATTTCTCTTGCTTTGTCAAACCAAGATCATGCTTTATTTTAGTGGTTGAGATTTCCGGAGTTCTTGGTAAGTAAATTACCTTGCAGTATTCATTTAAATAATCAAATTTCCCTTTCCAGTCATCTCCCATTACAAAAATATCTATCTTATATTCTTTTATATCCCTTATCTTTTGTTCCCAACTTTCTTCAGGTATAACCAAGTCAACATATCTAATAGCTTCTACCAATATTTTCCTTTCTTCGTAAGGAAAATAGCATTCTTTACCCTTGACTCTATTAAATTCATCAGTAGATAATCCCACAATAAGATAATCTCCCAGTGCTTTTGCCCGTCTTAGTAAATTAATATGTCCATAATGCAATAGATCAAACGTTCCGTATGTTATTACCTTTTTCATTATCTCTCCCCCATAAAAATAAAATCTAAGCTAATTACAAAGCTCTATATATAGCTGAAAATTAATAGTATAAATTCCCACCTAACTCTTTTATATATTTTAATGTTTCATTACAACAAGTAAAACGACATAACTTTGTATTATGTGAATTCAATAGCTCCCTAAGTCGTTTTATAAATTTTATATACGCTGTTAAAGAAAATTTTGTTTTTTTCATTAACCAAATTGACCACATAATCAAAAATGTAAATCTTATTATAGATCTAAAACACAAAAATGCAATATATACCTTATTTGACGATAAATAAATAAAATAATCAGTATCGTTAAGCCGAGTTTTTTGTGATTTCTTATGCAATACGCAAATATTAGGATTATAAAATATTGAGTATCCATTGTTTATTATCCAATATGATAAATAATACTCTTCCATACCATAATATAAATTGTCTGGATATAAAAAATTATGTTCTCCTATTGCTGTTCTTAAAATTGCATGGCCTACACCTATAAAATGAAAAACAAATTGTTCTTTTGCCGGATCTTTACAAGGTATTTCCTTTATCCTATCTTTACCATTAATATCTATCGATCTAAATGCCACAATACCAACTTTTCTAGTCCTCATATTTTGGCTAAAACTTCGACTAAGTTCCGTCCAAAAACAAGTACTATCCAACACAATTTCAGCATCGTCGTCTATAAATATTAGTACGTCACCATAAGAATTTTTATATAAAAAATTTCTGCCTTGAGCCACACCAAGGTTTTCTGTAGATCTTAATATTTTAATAATAGTGTTAAAACTCTCATTTCTTACTTTATCTAGAAAATTATTATATAAAGATTCATCAGTACCATTTAAAAGTACTAATATCTCTATTTCTACATTCTCTGGAGCATAACTGATAACTCTATTTATTGATTTCAATGCCGCTATTATTTCGACTATTCTATCATGTGTCATAATACACCAAGAAACTTTTAGAACATCCATTGTACCCTCCTGAGAATATTCACTAGGTCACTTAAAACATATTATGCATAATTAACTCTACTACTCTTTTTGCTGCATTTCCATCTTCAACAATGCCTAGTTCATTAAAAAAGCTTTTTAACCGCTGTGTATACATTTTATGATCAAAGTTTTGTATTAATTTATACAATTGTTCTTCTGTTTCTGCTACAGGAAAAGGCAGAGAAAATATATTAAAATAGAAATCTCTATCTTTTTTATATTCCTCTATATCAGGTGTATACAAAAGTACCGGCTTATACATAAGCGAAAATTCAAACATTGTACTTGAATAATCTGTAATTAAAATATCTGCTGCTGCTAATAATTCATACATATCATCATAATCAGTTGCATTTATAACTTTCGAATCATACTGCATAAAATCTGCTTTATCAGAAATATTTGGATGTAACCTAACCAATACGCACCATTCATTCTTAGTAGCATCTTCCACAACATTAATTAACTTTTTAAAGTTCATTTTATACAAATTTACTCCATAATCAGCTCTGAAAGTAGGTGCATATAATAGTATATTAATTTGTTCGTTTAATTTAAAAGATTTACATACTTTTTCTTTCGCATGTGTATCATTCTTAAAAAAAATATCATTTCTTGGGCTTCCACATTCAATTATATCACCATTATACCAAAAAGCATCCCTGTATAAATTAGAGCAGAACTTGCTGTTTGATATAAATAAATTTGCAATTTTGGAATCATTCTTTGCTTTATTAATATAGGTATAATTTAATTTGCTTTCTGCATCTTTTTCTACCTTTTTAAGAGCAATTCCTCCATGCCAAGTTTGTATATAAATTTGATCTTTCCTTTTAGGAGGATAAAAACACTTCCTGCAATTATCTATCCATATTTTAGCTGTTGCCAATTCATATAAAGCTCTTAATGAACGATTTTTAACAACGCGAACCTGCGGTGGAAAACTGCTTTTTCCTATTAATTCTTTATTTAACAACCAAACAATATCAATATTCAAATTTTGTTCTATAATTTGCTCTACAATATATTTACCGTTATCACCATAACCTTTACCATCATAATTGGAAATTACTATTTTATTTTTCTTTATCGGAAATAACCATAAAATATAGCAATAATTTCCCCAAAAAAAGCGCCTCAAAATAAATAAAACACTATTAGGTAGAATTTTTTTTACAATTTCCTTTATAATTTGCTTAATATCTAACATAATTTTTCCCTCTCTTTAAAAACACTAATTATTAGCTAGAATAATTATTTCAAAATATTATTTCTCATAAATAACTTTTTTATTTCGCAATACGTAAAATAAATTAACAATATTACAAACTGTGGTATCAAGAATTTAAATATTTGTCCAATTCCCTGTGTAACAATGCTAGCTAATATAATACTAAAATAACAAAAGAAAACGTCTAAGAAAATACTCTTGCCCTGTAAATATCTATGCAAATATTTGATTAATAAACCTACGCCAAAACCAATCAATAAAGCAGCAAAAAGTGATATAAACATATTAAAATTCACAAATATTTCTGCGGGTAAAGTAGGGGTCATTACTAAATCACCGTTTTTATAATTTGTTGCTATACGTGTAGCTTCTTCTGCAAAGGAAATCAATTCCGGACTAATTAGACTCATAAAATCCTTAAAATATGTTAATGATAATTCAGCTGGTTTAAAATAATTTACAATAAATAAATAATTTTTTACATTTGTACAAAAAACCCTTTCAAAAAGATTCTGCCCTCTCAAATTCGAAAGGATATTTAGTATAATTACGACAATTGTAGAAAGTGTTAGCAACATAAACCAATATCTTTTTAAATACTTAAAAATTAATTTTATATCCAATACAAAAAATATAAAAGAAAATAATAATAAAAATGGAAGAACTAAATTACTTAAGAACATAGAAAAAGATAAGAAAAACATAATAAGAACAAATAAAATACATGTACTTATTTTTTTGTTTTCATAATATAAATAAACTAGTGATGATATAAAACCTATGGGATAAACATACCATACTAATTTTCGAAGTCCTTTATAGAGATCAACCCTAAAAATATCAGGATTTGAACTCCATAGAGGAACACCTATTATTATATAAAAAAGTAATATTATAATACTCGTAAATATAAGTAAAATAAATGAGAAATATTTCCCTTGTGTATAATATTCTTTCTCTACAGTGATATTGCTCGTTTGGAAAAAAGGTATTTTTTTGCACAGATAATAGCCCACTATAAAAAATACATCAATACAGATAGTGTACATAACTTGGAAATTAAACAATTTCGTAATTTCGTGTTTAATAAATATAAATCCTATAAAAAAATAGAATATATAATACACTTGAAAAAACAATAAAAAAATATCTTTCTTTATTATTCCATAAAATAACACAAGCACTGTAAATATAAACATAATAAAGATACTAAGATTAAAAGTTACGATATCATATCACCTACCTCATAATTATTAAGTTAAACAGATTTACAATAACTCTATTTTATTTTGTTTCTTTAAAAGGTTGACTAATTTTTTTACATCTTGTGCTCTTTCTTTTGAACATACTAATAAAGCATCCTCTGTATTTACTATAATCATATTATCTATTCCTATTGTCGCTATAAATTTGTCGTTCCCGTAAATAATACAATTTTTTGTATCAATACCAATAAAATCTCCTTTTACAATATTTCCATTCTCATCCGATGGAAGAATATTACCAAGGGTATCCCAGCTACCTACATCATTCCAACCAAAATCTCCCGGAAGCACTATTATTTCATTTGATCTTTCCAAAATACCATGATCTATAGAAATATTCTGCAATTGGGGGTATACCTTATTTAATACCTCCTTCTCTTGTTGTGTGCCTATATATTTTAATAGTATTTCTGCATGTTCATATAATCTAGGTAAAAATCTTCTAAAATTCTCAAGAATAACAGATACTTTCCATACAAATATTCCACTATTCCAAAGATAACTTCCCGAATCAAAGTACATTTTTGCATGCTTAAAATCTGGTTTTTCAATAAATTCCAGAACTTCAAAAAAATCAGTATGGTCTGTTTTTTGGGCAAACTTTATATATCCATAGCCAGTTGATGGAAAAGTAGGTTTTATTCCTATAGTGACTAATTTCCCTGTATTCATGGCTAGTTTTAGAGCATTACAAAGTATAAAACGAAATCGTTCTACATTTGTAATATAATGGTCAGAAGGAAATACACACATCACAGCATCGCCATATTTGATATAAATATTCATAGCTGCATAAAGAATGCAGGGAGCGGTATTTCTTGCAACTGGTTCAACTAATATATTCCTTTTTGGTACATCAGCCAATAATACTTCTTCAAGAATTTTCTTCTGTGATTCTATAGTAACTATAAAAGTATTCTCATATGGTATAATTTTTTCATATCGTTTAATTGTCTCATTTATTAACACATCATTCCCACTTATATTTAAAATTTGCTTTGGTTTATTAATTCTTGAAAGTGGCCAAAATCTTGTTCCTCCACCTCCCGCCATAATAACTGAAAAAACTTGCATTTGAATCCTCCCTCACCAATAAAATCTTTTAATTTATATGTAGGCTAACAGTCACAAATCCTCACATTTTTGCCTAAATACTCTATATATATATTTAATTGCATAGTTTAGTATAGTAATTTAATAATTCATTTCCCATTTTTTCAATTGTATATCTTTCTCTGGATAAATTCCATGCTTCCTTGGACATAGTAAGCAATCTCTCCCTATCATTTATCAATTTACACACAGCATTTGCAAACTCAGAAGTATTAAAATCATCAATCAAAAGTGCACATTGTGAATTTACAAATTCTTTCATTCCCTCTATATTAAAAGCAATTATTGGTTTTGAATTAACCATTGATAAAGCAATTACACCTGATTGAGTTATCGATGTATAAGTAATTAGCACCACATCATGGTGATGTAATAAGTTCTCTAATTCCTTCTCATCAATAAACCTATCAACTAACTCAATATTATTTTTTGTTTTAATGCTATTTATCAAATCTTCACTAATATCTTTAGATATTTCACCGTATATGCTAATTATAATATCCTTATCCAGTTTATATAATCGATCGGCTATTTCAGGTACATATTCCAACCCTTTATATGCGTTCAATCTTCCGAAAATTAAAGCTTTTTTTGTATATCTAGGTTCTATAAATTTTTTTTCTTTAAATTCACCAAGCGGTATTACTATAGGCTTTCTAATTATATAATTATTGACATATTTTTTGTAAGAATTAAAACTATGCAAAATGACAGAATCAATTAGCTGGTTAATTACTTTATTATATAAAATAACCTTTTTCTGAACTTTCTCCCCATCATGACCAAGCGGGTCATGAATAGTATGGAGAATTTTTGTATTCGTCCTACTTAATCTCAAATACAATAATATTAAAAAATTCCATGTATGTGAGGAAATAAAGTGAATAATATCTGGTTTTACATTATTAATTAAACTTATTATTTTCCCTAAATTTTTTATTAAAAGTTTAATACTGTGCAAACTAATATCCGGTCTTTCTGTTGTATCTACCAAAATATTGTTTACACTTAAATTAACTGGTATTTTGATATTTTTCGACCCAATTGTATGACACTCGACATTATTGTTCTGCAAATGCTCATATAGATTATATAAATATGACTGCAAATCAGGATTAGTTGTAAATGATATCAATAAAACTTTCATTAATTTCACCTTTTCAACATTGAATTTCTTATAATAAACTTGTTATCTTGCGCCATCGCCTGTTAAAATAACTTTGATAGTTTTAACTAATATTTTTAAATCTAATAAAATACCTCTATTTTCAATATAATACAAATCAGCTTCAAATTTTTCTTTTGGCGTCATATCATAACCACCGTTAACCTGAGCCCATCCTGTAAGACCCGGTTTAACCTGCAACCTATTCACAAAACCAGGTATCTCCTCATTGAACTGGTAAGTAAAAATGGGCCTTTCAGGCCTCGGGCCCACTATGCTCATATCACCCCTTAAAACATTAAAGAGCTGAGGCAATTCATCAATGCGTGTTTTTCGTATAATTCTTCCAATTTTTGTAACCCTCGGGTCATCCTTCTCAGCCCATTTTGCCCCGTTTTCTTCGGCATTTTGGTACATAGACCGTAGCTTATATAGCATAAATACTTTACCATTTTTACCTACTCTCTCTTGGGAATAAAAGACAGGGCCCTTTGATTCGAATTTAATAGCTATACCAAATATAAGCATTAAAGGAATAGCTATAATAAGCCCAATTAACGATAATATTATATCCATCACTCTCTTTATTATTTCATACGAATATTTATTTTCCACAACCACGGTAGTATTCTTTCCAATATTGCGTCGCACATATATCTCAATATTCAAAACTTCCATAATAGTGAAGCCCCCTTTGCCTTAATGCAAAGTATTTTCGTAACATTCTGATAAACCTCACTAAAATCTCGTTTATCAATAAAATCTTTAGTATTAATTTACCAAAATAGGCATATTAACAGCAAACAAATAGCTTTATATAACAATAAAATATGAATTTCATCATAAATTAAACAAAAACTTCCCCCTCCCCGCTTTAAAGCGGAGCTGGCTTACCGTCTATAACCTCCCTCAGAATGCATTTTGCGCCGAAACAGCAAAAGCCTCCTCAGGATTTTGTCCATATAGCTACCATAAAATTTTACATTATCTATCATAATGTGTCAATGTAATTAATTGGTCAAAACAGGATTCAACCAAAGAGCCTACGTCCGTAAAATACCAAGACCCGGGCCGTTCACCCGTTATATCTGTTAACCAAGTGAGCACCCAGGTCTATGCGCTTTTCCCTGCCCAGAAACTGAATTCGAACCTTTACCCGTCTCTTACGAGCATCAAACTTCTCTATAATACCCTCCAGGCCCTTTAGAGGTCCGTTTATAACGACGATGCGCTCGCCTTCCTTATATACTTCAGAGAAACCTATAGTTTCCCCATCCGACGTCAGAGAAAGGATGACGGCCATCTCCTCATCCCTTATGGGTACCGGTTCAGATTCATCCTTTAAAACGCCATACACCCTCGGTAGCCTTGATAGCTTATAGTATATCTCGGTATTCATCTGTGTTTTGACTAAAACATAGCCCGGAAACAGTTTTTTGGTTATCTCATAAGTTTTACCCTGTCTTCTCTCAATAAGTTTTCTTTTAGGAATCAAAATTTGTATATTATCATCAGGATATAACACGTTAAGCAATCGTTCAAAGTTTTCTTCTTGGCCGGTTTCAACAAAAATTGCGTACCATTTCCTGTCCGATTCAAATTCCATATCCACAGCTACTCCTTCAAAACCTAGTTTAAGTTGATGCTGGTTAAAAGCTAAATATCTTAATCCTAGGCTTATATCTTTTCGGAGGCTCTGTAGAAACCATCTTACCTTCTAA
>Ga0134102_1003045_pt1 | contig 10011 bp, 10 predicted proteins | sample 13_3_2metaG_FD_94447 | JGI IMG/M metagenome (GOLD analysis project Ga0134102, IMG submission 94447) | Switchgrass degrading microbial communities from high solid loading bioreactors in New Hampshire, USA - 13_49_3.3_201_A3 metaG | ecosystem: Engineered > Bioreactor > Semi-continuous > Anaerobic...
ATTAGGTACCTCCTTTTTGTTGTTTTTATTAGGGGTAAGTCTCATGAAACTTACACCCCTATTTTAACAGGAGGTACCTCTTTTTTCAAAGTTCATTTTAATTCATTACAGGAATGCTCCTCTTAGATTTATTGTTATACTTTTGTAAAACCCCTTTTTGTATCAGGGTTTTACTTCTATGTTTAAGCAGAACCTCCCTCTCCCTTTTGTTAATTGTATTCTTTAACATATTTGTATATTAATCCCTTAAAAAGGGGAAAAGGGAGAATCCTGTATTAAATCTTACAACTTTCAAAATTACATCCTTATTGATTTCATTTGATTAATATCTCGCTAATCAGCCTTTAATAGCTCCTATCGTCAATCCAGAAATAAAGTACCTCTGGAAGAATGGATACGCTAGGGCAATAGGTATGACAACAATTACCACGATAGCCATTCTAACAGATTCAGTTGGCAAACGCCTCAACGCCTCATCCGGAATCATAAATTGGGAGTTCTGCGTCAAAAATTGCAAGTTTCTTTCAATGCTCATGAGCACATACTGCAGCGGATACATGTGCTGGTGCGTCGATTGTATATAGAGCATAGCGGGGAACCAGCTGTTCCAATATCCGAAGGAGAGGAACAGTCCGATGGTAGCCAGTCCAGGCAACGATATAGGCAAGACGATCCTGAAAAATATCGTAAACTGGGAAGCACCATCTATTTTACCTGACTCAATGAGAGAATCGGGTACAGTGGTCTGGAAAAAGGTCCTCAATACGATGATATAGAAGGAAGAAACCGCTATTGGAAGTATAAGCGCCCAATAGGTATTGCCCAACTTCAGAACCTGAGTATTAATCAAATACGTGGAAACCAATCCTCCGCTAAACAGCATGGGTATAAAGATCAACTTGGTAAAAAAGTTTCTCAATACGAAGTTTCTGCGCGAAAGAACATAACCCATGGTTGCGTTAAGGAACAGCCCCAGTAAGGTACCTACGACCGTTATGCCAACCGATACCAGGAAGGACCTACCTATGACGTCCCGAAGATTCCACAGATATTTATATGCCTCTGCGCTCCAGGATTTTGGGAAGAAGCTATACCCTATCCGCTGAATAGAGGAAGCAGAAGAAAACGATATAATGATGACGAAGATCAGCGGCACAACTGCTATCAAAGCTAAAGCAATGAAGATTAGGCTGAACAATATATTAGTTGGAGTAGAAATACGGTTAAAACGAGTCACAGTCGAAGAAAACAAATCATCTTTTGCCATTACAACATCACCTTCCACACCATTAGAATAAAGAGTTATTGGGATCAATCTTGCGGACAACCCAGTTGGCCGTTGTAATGGTTATAAACCCAAATATCGACTGCAGGAACGCCGCAGCGGATGAAAATCCGATGTTATTCATCCCCATAAGAGCTTTATACACATATACATCTATGGTTTGGGTCGCGTTGATAAGCGGCCCTGAATTTCTCGGAATGTTATAGAACAAACCAAAATCCGACGAGAATATGCTGCCCACCGATAGGATGAACATAATGGTTATAATGGGTTTAAGCATGGGAAGAGTTATATACTTAACCTGCTGCCACTTGGTAGCCCCATCGATTAATGCGGCTTCGTATAAATTTATGTCAATACCAGATATACTTGCCAAATATACAACCATTCCGTAACCCACACTTTTCCATACATGCAGCAATGTCAATATATATGGCCAATATTGCGGCTGCATATACCATTCAACAGGGTTGCGTCCCATAGTTTTCAATAACTGATTAATCAATCCCTTATCTATGCTGAGGAATGCGAAGACAAAATAGCTTACCACTACCCACGACAGAAAGTGAGGTAAAAACATGGCAGTCTGGCACACTTTAGCAAGCTTTTGAGAATGCAGCTGTGAAATCATTATAGCCAAAGTAACGGGTATAACAATGCCCAGAACGATGAAAACTGCGTTATATGCCAGCGTATTGCGGAATATGATCCCGGCATCTGGCGTAGCAAAAAGGAATTTAAAGTTGTCAAACCCGACAAACTTGCTTTTGATCAAACTCATGATAAAGTTCGATTCTGTTGGTCGAAATTGTTTAAAGGCAATGATTATTCCAAACATGGGTAAATAGCAAAACAGGATATACCACACGACCGTCGGCAAAGCAAGCAGGAAAAGCTCAACATCTTCCTTTCTAAATCGATGTTTTCTTTTCAATACAACTCACCTCTTATAATTTAAATCTTCCCCAATGAATTTATCATACAAATTTATAACTTTCCTCCTCTTCTCCTCATAACATCCCTAACCTCTCGGCCGTCGACATCGCGACAAGGAACATTTTTTTGTATCGCTAATTTGGCAGCTATTCCGGCCGCTTCTCCCATGGCTCTGCAGGTCTGTTGCACCCTGAGGGAAGACTGCGCAATGAAGTCGGCTCCTATACAACGCCCTGCAACGAGCAGATTGTCAACCCCTTTAACCACCAAACTCCTATACGGTATCTCATAGTATTTTTCTGCTACTTCTTGAGAAGCGCATTCTAGCTTGCCGGAATACCCATGTATATCAACGGGATAATTGGTACGCGCAATGCCATCTTCAAACTTTCTATAATTCAACACATCATCCGCCGTCAGCACATATTCCGTCTCCGCCCTTCTAGATTCACGGACCCCCACCACGGCTGCAATATCACATATATAGGCATTTTCAAAACCGGGTATATATTCCTTTAAAAACCTCACCAACCTTAAAATAGCCTTTTTGCCTTCTATCTGTTTCCGGGAAGTATATCGCCCATCTATCACATTTTTAGTCCCACCCAGCTCCGGGCAATTGAAAGCAAGGTCCCTGGGCCTGCCGGGTACGGAAAACACTTGGAAATAGTTGAGGTCTTGTTCCGTTAAAATTCTTTCCTCCACCTTTTCCTCAAAAATCCTGTTTAAAGGCCAGCATCCACCCTTTACAACTGCTGTGTGAATATAGGGATATTGGGTAGCCTCTTTTTGTCCTAAGCTCTCCAAATACTCACCAAACCTTTTACAATCTACATTGGTCATCTGAAATCGCAGGGATACCGCTTGGTTAATCCCCTCTTCATTGCCCATGTCGTAAGGGAGAGCTGCATAATATACCACATCTGCATCACCAGTGCAATCTATAAATACTTTTGCCTCTACAGCAAACAGCCCATCCTTGTTGTGCAATACGATTGCTTTTATCTTTTGCCCCTCCTTGATCACATCAACCATCGACGTGTGATATAATATCTCGCATCCCGCTTCGGCCACCATCTCTTCCAGCACCAGCTTAAGCATTTGGGGATCGAACCATCCCTTATTCCCGCCGGCATCCTTATAGCCGTACCCGTAAGATATCATCCTATCACAAATTTCCTCATCTATGGCCGAAGAATAAGGATTACCCTCTATATGATTGTGCATCATGGGAGTAACCAAGCCTACGGTTTGCGAGCCTCCAAGACAGCCAAATTGTTCTACCACCAGGGTCTTTAACCTCTCCCTGCCGGCTGAAATTGCAGCTACAGTGCCGGCGGTTCCTCCCCCTACTACCACCACATCATATTTTTCTTCTCTTATTGGAACTTCCTTTTTTAGTTCTATATAGTTTAGTTTCATATACGCAATCCTTCTTTCAATCCTTAATGCCTATTTCAAGTCCTACTTCAAACATTCGGTTCCAGGGCATATAAACGCGCTCTATTTGCAGATTGTAATCCTTATATTTTGGGAAATACCTTTCCATAACGTTTTGAAATTCTTCTCTCAGGATTGACACTATTTTGTCTTGTTGCTCTCCTAACCAGAAATAGTTGAGTCCAAGACTTGGTAAAATCTCGTTGGTAATCTTGCTCCTAAAAACGCTTTGATAAGCCCAATCTTCAAGTAATCTCTCCAACAGAAATCTTTGATGTTTAGGTGATTCAAGGCATTTTCCTTGTACCGCTATCATACTGTGGGCTATCACCGTGCCCAGAGTGTTGCCGCAGGTGTTCCACCCTGCATATCCATACAATTTATAATACAGTTCTTTCTTGGAAAGCAATTTCACCAGATCCCCATCCCCGCCATTGGCATACGCCACATCCGCTACTGCACAAGGTTTATTTTGGGCGACATAATACTGTAAGGCTTCAATCATCTCCCTTATATTTCTCATGCGCTCATAGGAGTTGTCATACATATCATTGGCATGTATGCTTTCTTTCATCTTGTCCGCCGGAGCGTTTACAAACAATATATAATCTGCCGCGCTTTCATCGTGTACGATCACCCCGCCTGCAGTGATTACTTGGGATTTAATGCTCTCGCACAGGGGGCGATCTTCATACAGCGGAATAGTCCTGGATCCTATTTCAGAATTGTAACGGATATAAACCTTTGGCAGCCAGCCCCTGCTCTTATTAATGGCACGAGCCATCAGGGTACAGCCCACTTCATCAGCGCCAGGGTGAATATAGACTTGATCCCATAATTCGTATTTTCGAATGAGAGCTGCCAGCTTTCTCTGGGTAATGGCAAAAAACCCGTACACGCTACAATCCTCTTGTAGAATTGTCAAAAAATCAATTACCCCATCTTTTACCATTTCCACAGCCATTTCGCTTATGGCTTCATTAACCTTCCTCCGCCTTACATAATCCTCTATAAACTCTTTCGGTATTTTCCCCTGTAACGCTTCGAACAGCTTTTTCTCCTCTTCCGTTGCTTCACCTTTTTGGATCTTGTCTGTAAGGCAGGAATACATGTAAATATCCTGTCCATATTCCTCGTAATAATCGGGTTCCTCATCAGAAGAGTTGTAATCCGGAACCCTCATTATGAGATTATTTGCATATATCTTCAAATGCGGATTATTTCTCTTTATATCTTTCAACTTGTGTAATCTTTCTTTTGCCTGATCAACGGTGAAATTATGAAGACGCGACGGAACAATGCCCCCATACAATAGCAGATCTAATGAAATGATAGCTATATCACATGAACTTGCTTCTTTTTCTAAAAAAGTCATCAAATATTCTATATCAGCAGGTTTTTTCTTTCGTCCCATGTGTTCTATATCAGGTCTAACTACCTCGATGTCATCTAATAGTCCAGCAATCCTAACCGGATATAGATAATTACAAGGCCGTTCGTCCAATGGCAAGTATAATATTCTGGACAAAAACCTCCCCTCCCACCTCAACGCTTTGTGCCGCTATGCAAAGGGTAACTTGGCTGCACCAAACATTGTAGCTTTATTGCCCAATCCAGCACTTACAATATTTACATTATCCCCCATCAATGCCTTGAATTTATCCCACCAAAGCTCCTTTGATTCTATTATCCCTCCTCCTATGATAAAGACTTCTGGATCCAATATATTCCTTATGCTCATAATAGATATTGAAAGCAATTCGACGAAATCGTCTATCACCTTTCTCGCTATTTCGTCTCCATGTTTATACAGTTCAAACAGCTGCTTAGCGTTTTTTATCTTCAAAGAATTGCTGATTTCATTATACCGCTTGTATAAAGCCGTGCCCGACACATATTGCTCCAAACATCCTTGTCGGCCACAATTGCACTGCCTTCCTCGTGGGATCAAAATCATATGTCCTATTTCACCTGCACTCCAATGGCTACCCCTTATCAGCTTGCCATCGATGACGATAGCCCCTCCTACACCCGTACCTATAGTCATCATCATGATGTTTCTGTAGCTTCTTCCGGCTCCCAACCACATCTCTCCTAAAACAGCTGCATTTACGTCATTGTCCACCGCGACCTCTACTTTATACCGGTCCTCCAATACGTCTTTGAGTGCTAAACCCATCCAGCCTGGCAGATTATCTGTTGCGTACACAACAATGCCTTTTTCGCAGTCAATCTTTCCAGCGCTCCCAACTCCTATGGCATCTACCTTCCCGGCTTCCGCAATAAGGTCATCTATAAGTTTAAATAAATTGGACAAGATAAACTCTCTGCCTTTTTCAGCCTGGGTATCAACCTGCTTGATTCCCAAAAGAGTTCCATCCTCTTCGACTATACCGCCCAGTATTTTCGTGCCTCCAATATCTATTCCTATAACTTTTTTCTTCACAGCTCATCCCTTCAACTTCCCTTAACTGTTTACCCCATTTAATACAGCTTATCCAGAACCGCTTTTGCAGTTTTGTCAAGGGCCTGAACCGCTTTATCCTTTAGCCTTATCGCTACCGCTGTGTATAAGATATCTAATACATGCAATTGTGCAATTTTGGAAGTTAAGGCACCACTTCTCAGAGGTGTTTCTTTTGCAGATGTCAAAAGCACTATATCGGCCACCGTAGTAATGGGTGACCTCGCATAGTTGGTAATACAGATGACGGTTGCCCCAGATTTTTTGGCTAGCCGGCATGTCGCCACCGTATCCTTCGTACTACCCGAAAAAGATATACCTATGCCTACATCTCCTTCTTTGAGATTAGCTGCTGATATAGCTTGAATATGAGGATCTAAATCAGCATGGACGTTCAATCCCAATCTCATGAACTTATATTTAGCGTCCAGCGCCGTATATCCCGATGCCCCTACCCCATAGAAATCTATCCTTTGTGCATTCACTATAGTATCCACGGCCCTCTCTATCTCTTTTAAAGATAATAGCTTGGTGGTATTAGAAATTGCCAGAACATTTTCGTTAGTTATCTTCTGTAACTGTATTTCAAGAGGGTCATCAAACGAAACATTTTCATGTATGCTGGTCTCCGGTCTTATTACATCCTTTGCAAGATTTAGCTTAAACTCCTGGAAACCTGACAGACCTATCCGTCTGCAGAATCTAACAATCGTAGTCTCACCGGTGTTACATTTTTCAGCAAGCTCTGTAATGGAAAAATAGATTACATTCTCGGCATTTTCCAATACGTAATCGGCAACCTTCTTCTCCGCTTTGGTGAGCGAGTTATATAAGCTCTCTATCTTTAGAATGACGCCGTTTTGCTCCTGCAAGTTCTATTACCCCCTTGCTATTCCTTATACACTCTACAAATCTTCTAGTAATTTCTTGCGGTCTTGTTATGGCTGTCCCCACCACTACAGCATACGCCCCTTTTTCAAGAGCCATTAAAGCCTGCCATGGTTCCCATATACGGCCTTCTGCAATAAGGGGCACGCTGATCTCCTTTGCCAATCTCTCTATCAGTTCAAAATCCGGGTCATCTCCATGGGGGCTGTACTCTGTATACCCAGACAGCGTCGTAGACACCAAATCAAAGCCTAACTCCGCTGCCTTAATTCCCTCTTCATAAGTTGATATATCAGCCATAACCAATATATCGGGATATCTCTTCCTTATCTCTTTTAGAAAAGCTTCCGTGCTTAAACCATACGGCTTTATGGATTTTGTAGCATCGACAGCTACTATTTCTGCTCCAGCCCTTACCACCTGCTCCACTTCATCTATGGTAGGCGTTATATAAGGGGCATATCCTTCATATTTCCTTTTCACAAGCCCTATCACGGGAAGATTAACCTCTTTTTTTACGGCCACTATCTCATCATATCCATTGGTCCTTATGGCTACTGCTCCTCCCATTTCTGCTGCCTTTGCCATTCTTGCCATTATAAAAGGGCTATGAAGTGGCTCTCCCTCCAGCGCTTGGCATGATACTATCAACCCGTGTTCTAACTTCAAGAGCAGTTCATTTGCTACATCCATTTGCATCCCTCTTCGTTTTTGGATTCGGTAATATATATATTCTACATGAATTAAAAAAATCCTTCTTTTTTTATAAAAAAAAGAGAAAAATTTTTTAATTTTCTCAAAGAGTTTTGTTGTTACATCTACAAAAACTAACGATGCTTTATAAAATCCATCTAAAACATCTTAATCTGCTCCCCACGCATACCTTTGCTAGCCTGGCCGTCATCCTTTTCATCTTCGCATTTTTCAACCATAAACCTGACATCCATTTTACCCCTCAATATTTCTTCCACAACCTCTACAGGCGTATCCCTACTCAACCATAAATCCACCAATTCCCTGCTAATAATCAGCGGCATCCGCGGGTGTACTTCTCTGACATCTCCTTCTGCATCGGTGGTTATGATGACGAATAAAAGCTTTGCCCCAGATCCTTGCTCAAAGGATAGCTTGTACAGACCTCCCAAGGACATTATGCCCTCACCCCGAAGGCCTATCCTGTATTTCTCCTTTTTCCCTGTATTTTGGCTCTTCCACTCATAAAACCAATTGGCAGGGACTATACACCTGTTATAGCGCGCGGCATCCCTAAACATTGGCCTTTCCAGGATGGTTTCAGCTCGAGCATTGGCCACCACCTTCTTCTTAGAGGGATAATCAAAACCCCATACCCCGGATGTTATGGTTCTGGTCCTCTGCTGCACCACTATCGTAGCGCTTTGTCTTGGATAAAAGTCGCCCGTGTGGCAATCCTTTAGCTTCTCATCTATCCACTGGGCCCTATAGTTGCGCACCAGCTCTTCTATCCCGATTTCAAGCAAATACCTTACGCACATAATATAGCCCTCCTGCGAACGCAAAAATTTAATATCACTTTAATATTTCGCCCAATGTTGAAAAGACAAGCAAAATTTGCCATATAAATGTTAAACTGTCTAAAATAAAAACCTGGCATTTTCATGGAGCGCTTCTAAACTTAATGCCAGGCAATCACAACGCCACAGCATTCTATTCCCGTTTAAGATATGCCTGAAGGTCAATAAGATGCTTCTTTTCTTCTTTAAGCAGCCTGCGAAAAGCATCCTTGGCCTCCGTCAATTTTGAAGAGATGATCATCTGGGTGTATAAAAGTATGGAGTCCTTTTCAATCTGAACGCCGAGCTTTATGACATCATCAATACTTCGCAGATTATCAACGATGCCGTCCTGCTCTTCTTCATCGGGAAAAACCAGGCTGTGAGCAATGGCATTAAAATAAGCAGTTACGTCTTGGTCATACAGATATTGGTCATCAAAGCTGTCCTTGTTTTTTAGAAACTCCCGATACAGCCCTTCAAAAACAGCTTTGTGCTCCTTCTCGTCCTCTGCCAGCCTCTCAAGCAGGCTTTTTGCTGCACCATCGTTCACCTTACGAGCTGATTGGCGATAAAACCTCTCGCCCCTCTCCTCGATGGCAATGGCAAACTTAATTGCTTCCAGATCATTGAAAATATTGATGGACACTCCATACCTCCCCCTTTACAAAACTATTACTAATCACCAACTAAAGCCAATTTTGCACTAAAGAAATGGCTCTTTTTTTAAGCTATCTATAAATTTGGATACATTCAGCGCGCTTAAATTCCCTCCTGTAAGTTCTTTTCGTCGTTACCTTCCACCTTTTCCTTTCCCGCATCCTGGTTTGTCCCTTCGCCTGCATCCTGCTTTACCCTTTCGATATGGTCAGGCTGCTGGCTGCTTTCCCCATCGGTTTGAGCGACTTGATAATCTTCAGCATCTCCAACCCGTACCTCTTTTTTGAGGTCGTCTACCTGTTTCTTCAAGATCTCAATCTTTTCCTTGTGCTCATCAATCTTTTGACACAAGCGATAAATGGCATCCAGGGAATTATTCTCCTGTTTATAGGCCTCGTATACCGCCTGCCCAATCTCCCTGTACAGCCTCTTTATTGCATCCTCTTCTTTAAAGAGCTCGTAATTGAGCTTGCCTAGCTCCATCAATTGTTCCGACTTCTCTCCCACCTTTTTTACTACTTCCCCAAACCTTTTAGTCAGCTCGTCGATAAATGCCATCCTCTCCTCCTCCTTTCATGCTTTTTATGCCCACTTAGCCTATAAAAATCTCTTATGGCTAATGACCCTGCATCACACAAATCGCATCACAGCATTCTTAACTACATTATAGTGTTCCTATCTTTTAATATACTCTTCCCCATTTAAAGGGATTAATACTTGCCTTTCTTTACACATTTGCCATGAATAATGCTATTCATACTCGACCAATTTACGCTCAATTAATCGTTCCCAATGCTCCTTCGATC
>Ga0134102_1003050_pt1 | contig 9996 bp, 10 predicted proteins | sample 13_3_2metaG_FD_94447 | JGI IMG/M metagenome (GOLD analysis project Ga0134102, IMG submission 94447) | Switchgrass degrading microbial communities from high solid loading bioreactors in New Hampshire, USA - 13_49_3.3_201_A3 metaG | ecosystem: Engineered > Bioreactor > Semi-continuous > Anaerobic >...
ATACAAGATCCTCCCTGTCAGTCTGGTCACCTCTGTTCTGTGGATCGTATTGTTCCTGTTTCTCACTGCCGAAGAAGCCCGCAAAATGGCTCCGCTGGTGATATTTATCGACACAGCCGTCATGTCGGTTTTGCTCCTGGGTGCGTCACACCACCTGGAAAAACAGGATGGCACAATACGTACCATGATGGTGATGCCTGTATCCCTGGGACAGATTATCACGGCCAAAACCGTCGCTTCCATGTTCCTCGCCATGGAATCCGCCGTTATTACTTCCCTTGCTGTGTTCCTAATCCACAGGATAACTTTCAACTACGCATCGCTGTTTCTGTTTATTGCCATTTCCGGTGCTGCCCATGCAGCAATAGGCTTCGTCCTTTCCCTGAACAGCAGGGATTTCTCTTCCATGTTGGGTTTGCTGGCAGCATACATGTTTATTTTTACCATACCTTCAATCCTGTTCAGCTTTCAAATCATCGACACCAGATACGAATGGCTGCTTATGATTTCACCTTCCCATTCGGCAAACCATCTCATTGCCTCAGCCGTTATGGAAGAGTATAAGCCCGGCCTGGTCATTGCAGGATGCCTGTACCTTGTGTTCCTGGCTGCAGTGCTTTTCAAATTTGCCGTTTTTCCGAAGTTCAGGGACAACGCTGTAAGGGGGTAACAAGATGCGCAAATATCTGTCATTGCTGAAATACGAAGCTAAAAACATTATTCGCGATCCCATGAATATCTACATGTGTACCTTCCCTATAATTATCCTTGCTTTATCATCCTTTATCTTTCCTATGATCTTTGAATCCATCGATCCTATGAAAGGGGACGTACTCAGGATGACCATGCTCCTGCTGATTTTTGTCATCCTTGCTTTCGGACCCTTTTTCCTTGCAGCCTTGGCCACCTTTCTTTTGCTGGAGCATAAGGATGAGCACACATTGAGCACCATTGCCGTTACTCCGGCAGGCACATCCGGCTACATAAGGTTCAAACTGGCATATATCTACCTGATGTCGGTAGCCGGAAACATCATAGTTCTTGCAGGAACCAAAATCCTTGCAGGCGACAGGTATTCCGTGATGGGCTTTTCACTATTTGACGGAATTGAGCTTACGCATATTATTTTCTTTTCGCTGGTCAACGGGCTGCTTACCCCCGCATTAGGTCTGCTGCAGGGCGCATTGGCCAGAAACAAGGTGGAAGGCTTTGCAATGATCAAGGGTACAGGGATCCTGGCCCTGGTTCCGGCACTTATGGTACTGGAAACCTTCCAGGGGAAAATGCAGTACCTGCTGGGTGTTTTCCCGAATTTCTGGAGCATCCGGGGCATGCTGCTTGAATTCATGCCCGTAAAGACGGGTTCCGATCTGAGCTTTCCGGCATATCTCCTGATAGGTGCCGTATACAACCTGTTGCTTTTATTTTTCGCTTACAGGTATTTCCTTAAGAAAGCTGAATATTAGGCCGTAGACGTGGTACTGTCTTAGCGCAACTTCCCATTTTTTCCGTTTTGCCCTTTCGGCCCGGTCCGTCCCTGAACAGTTTTCTGTTGCTCCCGGCGCATTATATGTTTCGGAAGTTTCGTTAATTGTAACATCCTGCATGGCAGGTAATATTTATCCGCTTGCTTAAAATATAAATTCCATTATTAAATGCTGCGAATAATATATGTAAATCCATACGGTCAAAAACAACGAAATCTATATATATTTTATACATCAGCAATCAGAATATCTTCAGTATTATAATCCAGTTTTTTTCGATCCTGCCGCAGGTAAAAACGAAGGCACCGCCATATGATCTTGGTTTTTCTGAAATCGAGTTTATATAAAGCCAGTCCGGTTTTCACTTCGTCCATCTCTCAAAAACAAGCAGATTAAAACTGTTAATTTCAGCCTTCAATGAGGCAGGATACCTGCGCCCTTTTATTTTTTAGGATATGCTATAAAAAAGAACCTTGGGAATCTGAAAATTATATCACCGTTTTGTTGCCTGGGATATCTTTGAATAAGGTTTTCCAGCATCTCGTTTTCAAACTCCGATTTCCTGCTTTCAGGCAAAACTTCGAAAACAGGGCGCAAACCGGTACCCCGGTACCATTCCAGGATGTCATTATGGGACTTCATTACATGATAGTAGATCGTTTCCCATATGCAAAACTCCTCTGATATCTCAGCAAGAATATCATAATATTCGCTTTGAGTAAGCGTATAATTTACCTGGGATTCTGTGAAATATTTATTCCATTTTTCAGAAGACATGAGCTCTGTTTTGATCCTGTGCACCGGCTCATTTTGATTCATCGGTATCTGAACTGCCAGAATACCGTCTTTTTTCACCAGGCTTATCAGATTTCTTAAAAGATTCTTATGATCCGGCACCCATTGGATGCATGCATTAGAAAAAACAATATCAAAATCGCTGTCCATCTGTGACAGATCCTTGCTGACATCGCACAGCCTGAAATCCAGGTGAGGATATTTTTCCGCTGCTGCTTTGATCATTTCTTCTGACTTGTCAATTCCAAGTATATAAGCATTCGGATACCTGTTATACAGCACCTGTGTACTGTTTCCCGGTCCGCATCCCACGTCCAGTATTTTTTTGGGATTGGAGACATCTATACGGTTTACCAGGTCGACGGCCGGCTGTGTACGTTCATTTTTGAATTTCAGATATTGTTCCGGATTCCAGTTCATTTGTAAAAACCCCCAATAATGCCTATATTACAGTAAATATACACTAAAGTATAACAAAAACTGCCTGATATTGGCAAGAGTTATAAAAAAATAAGAGCCATACCGTTCATGGCCAGCTCCCAATAACATAATATTCAACGTTATGTATATTTTCCCCTGAACTTAAACAAGCTCAGCCCCGAGTTTATAGGCTTCCTTCAGTTTCACAGGAAATACCGTTTCATGGCGGGCTTTTTTCTCGTCCGGGTTGAAGACGGTCCAGTCAAACTTACTGTAATCATCCACCTGCAAAGTATTTCCGTATGTAATGACTTTTGTAGGACCGACAAAGCGTTCAAGCGTATTTTTATAGCGTTCCAGCATGGCAGTATAGCCTGTCCTGTCATAGTAACTTTCGTCACAGTTACTGGTATGAATAAGGAGTACAGGAATCATATGTTCATTACAGTTAGGCCGTTCTTTATTATACGTAAGGGACTGGAAAACCAACCGTTCATAAAGTGCCCTGAACCCTGCCGTCATTTCTGACAGGTAGTTTGGCGAACCAAGAATAAGGCCGTCAGCTTTCCGGATTTTTTCAAGCACATCGGTTAAACCATCCTTAACAACGCATTTTCCAAAGCTTTCAGGCAGTTTGCAGCCAAAACACGAAATACAGCCTTTATAATGTTCAAGCCTGTAGAGGTGTATGATCTCAGTTTCGGCTCCGGCCTTCCTCGCACCCATTGCAGCTGCTTCTACGAGCCGGGCCGTATTCCAGTTGATTCGCGGGCTGGCATTAACGGCAACAATATACTTCATTCTTTTCCCCTCCCCGTTCAGTACCCAAAATTATATTACAATTAAACAGATTCTGCAAACATCGTGGTTTGAATGCCTGGGTGTACAGTGTGACATACAGTAAAAGCATAAAAAAATGCCGCCGTGGAAATATCATTTTCTCATATAGGCGGCTTATTCAGGGAAGATTAGGTATTTATTTCTGCAGTTTATAAAGGTAGCTTGCGAGAATAGCGATGGTCCGTATTTTACTGTAACATTTTACAGGAGTTCTTCTATTTTGGCCCTGACTTCCTTCATATCGGCAGTGGGTTCAAACCGGGCAGCGATATTACCGTTCCTGTCAATAACGAACTTGGTAAAATTCCACTTAATATTGCCATTGTTTTTATAATCCTTGTCCATCTTTTCAACCAGCGGAGTAAGAACCTCTGCCATTGGACCTGTAAAACCCTGGAACTTGGTATTGGAAGTAAGCCATTTATAAAGGGGTATGGCATTATCGCCATTTACGTCAACTTTACTGAACTGAGGGAACGTGATGCCAAACCGTCCAACGCAGAAAGCATGAATCTCAGCATCAGTTCCGGGTGCCTGGTCAAACTGGTTGCACGGGAAATCAAGAATTTCAAATCCTTTATCATGATATTCATCATACATGGCCTGGAGATCATCGTACTGCGGGGTAAAACCGCATTCAGTGGCTGTATTCACAATAAGCAGGACTTTTCCGGCATACCGGGACAAATCCACTTCACTGCCGTCCTGCGCCTTAACCTTGAAATCGTAAACTTTCATATAGTTTACCTCCTTACTTGCAGAAGCCAACGCCATTTTTTGAAAAGATCGCTTCTGTTTCTTAATATTTACCCTGCTTTTCCTGTTTCAAATCGATAAAATTCTCTTTTTAGTTTTTTTCCCATTGGTGACGATTCGTTTCGTTTTTTATTTTTTATTGTAAACAGGATTTACTTATTCATTAAATAATTGCTAAAATGTCAAATATACTGTTTCAGAATCAGAAATGAGTCAAATGGGGGAATTTTATGATTCGGCCGCCTGCAGAAGATGCCCACCTGGTTTACAAAATAATGCTTTCTGCTTTTGAAGAATACAGGAATTCAGACACTCCTTCCGGCGCGCTTGCCGAGACGGTAAGCTCAATTGAAGAAGCTTTGAGAAATGGCTCGGAAATGGCCCTGCTTTATTATTTAAACGGGGTTCCTGCAGGTACGGTGAGATTCAGAACTGACAATAATTCTCTCTACTTCTTTCGTCTTTCGGTAATCCCGGAAGCAAGAAACAGGGGAATAGCGAAGGCCATGCTGGCATGGCTTGAAAATTATGCAAAGGAACATGGGTTAAACGAAATATGGTGCAAAGTCCGAAAATCAGTCCCGAGAAATATACGGCTGTATGAATCCGCCGGCTTTATTGTTTTCAGGGAAGAAACCAAGACATCTTCCAGCGGTGCAACAATACAAATCATATCCATGAAAAAGAAAATCAGCTAAAACGACATTAACAAGCTTCAACTGTATAATTAATCAGGAGGCCCTGCAGCCTCCTTTTCAATCTTAAGCCATCGTATCAGACTTCTGCAGCAGGTATATTGCACCGATGCTGTCAGCAACCATGTAAAAAAGACACATAGCAAAAAACAAAATGTTTTCTCCCGGTGAAAGACCTGTCTGGCTGAGTACCCCCATACCGACCGTCAGCAATGAATGCGGGAAAAATAAACCCAAACGGAAAACATACATGCCAAGTCCGATGAATACAGCACACAATCCAATACCCACAGGAGCCGCAAAACTTCTGATACGCATCGACAATACCAGTTGAAACGAACCGATGGTAACCGAAGCCAGCCACCCCCGGATCAGCCAGCCTGGTAATTCCCCCGGAAGCCCGGGGTCCAGGCCTGCCAGTCTGCCGCTTAAAAAATACAGTATAAAAAGGAATATCTGAACAAAAAGCAACAGAAAACCAACCACGGCTAACTTCGCGAGAAATATACCGGCTGCAGGTACAGGCACGGTCATTATCATATTCCAGTTTTTATTTAGATGTTCCAACCTCCACATATAGGCACACAAAATTGCTGTCAGAACGGGCAGAAAGAATTCTCCGTAAAACAAGCATACCTGGGACCATAAACTGTACCACCCTTTTGTCAGTACACTACGGTTCATATAATAGTTGCCGCATCCTATCAATACGCTTATAACAGGAAGGACTGCAAGTATCATCCATATCCGTGAATGACGCAGTTTCATTAATTCAGCCCATATACACCGCTTTATCATAATACATCCTCCTTAAAGTTCCTGCCTGGATACGTGAAAACTTCCGGCAAAATAAATTACAATTCCTGCAATAATAAGCACGGTCATCACAGGCACCATGGAACCGGTATCCCGTATTGAAAAAATCACATGGTTTCCTGTATAAAACTGAGTAACCGGGCTTAAACCTGTATAGTAAGACCAAATGAATACTTTTCGCACATTATGCGGTAACAAGTCAGCCACAACACCGATAAAACCTCCGATCATGCCGAAAGTCAGCGCAAAAGCCTGGTTTTTGACTGCCATCGATATCCACTGCTGCAGTGCTGCAACAATCATATTGGTTATAATTGTTGCTGTTAAAAACCTGAACAAAAGGAACAACGGAACAGACCGTTCAAAGGCACTGGTAATTCCAAATGCCGCAGCTGCAAGTGCCTGCAGAACGGCTGCCGTGAACATGACAATGGCTGCCGAAGCATACTTGGCCGCATAAAGCCTGTTCTGCTTCACTGACATAGCCAGCAACAGTTTCCGTGTATTTCCCTTATGCTCCATATCACAGATGCGGGATACGCATACTGCGGTTAAAACAGGAAAAAACAAACCGTTCATTGATGACAGCATTGCAATAAGTGCTTCCCATCCTGCATAAACGGAATTGCCCGATACCGACCTTGCGGTTACAACAAAAGCCCAGGAAATTTCCACGAGCAAAAATATCATGACCATAGAAAACAGATGTTTTCTGCGCAGTTTATAAAGCTCAATTCCTACAAGTTTCATCACAGGCTGCTCTCCTTTCCAGTCATATCGAGGAATATGCTTTCCAGGCTCTTCTTTTGTTCCTCAATCCTATAAACATCAATATTGCCCGCTGTCAGGATTCTGTTAACATTCGGAACCTGCTCGTCGGTCAAATTTCGAAATACCAGAAATTCTCCGTCAACCGAAGGCGAATATCCTTTTTCAGTAAGAAGTTTCTGCGCAAGCCAATTATTCCCCGTCTTTACCAAAATGTCAGGCTGCTTGCCTTTTTTCAAATCTTCCAGGCTTCCCTGGAATATCATCACTCCATTATTAATGATGCCTACCGCTGTTGCGGTCTGTTCAATCTCAGAAAGCAAATGGCTGGAAATCAATACTGTCATACCATATTGCAGCGGTAAGGATTTAATTAATTCACGAATTTCCCCTATTCCCGCAGGGTCCAGCCCGTTTGTCGGCTCGTCCAGGATCAAAAGCTTCGGAAAAGAAACGATCGCCATAGCAATTCCCAGACGCTGCTTCATACCAAGGGAATATTCCGATACCTTTTTGTCTTTCTGTTTTTCCAGCCGGACAATTCTCAGCGCTTCAACCACGTTCCTGTCAGGCAAATCCCTGAGTCTCTGAACAACACGCATATTTTCAAGCCCTGTAAGATGCCCGTAATAAGACGGGGATTCTATCAACGCTCCTGTTTGCTTCAGAATAAACTCGCGGTTTTCCTCCAAAACCTTTCCAAAAACTTTTACTTTTCCATCGGTAGGCTTAGTTAATCCCAGGATCATTTTCAAGGTAGTTGTTTTCCCGGCACCGTTTGGCCCGAGAAAACCGTATATGTTTCCTTCACGTACCGACAAATTTACATCTTTTACACGGTATTCACCGCCGTACTTTTTTGAAAGGTTGTAAGTAGAGACAACTTCATTCATGCTGAATTTCTCCTCTCCCGTTAAATTGTTTCGCAGACAAGAGAATAACAGAACAACCTTTCCCCGGACTGACACAAACCTTACAGCAATCTTAAATTATAAAAACCGGCTGTATCACAGGTGAAATTAAAGATAAAAACTGTATAATTAAATATGGGTGAACTCATCATGGACGATTTAAAGGGTAAAAAAATACTAATAGTCGATGACGAACGTGATATAAGAGACATGATAGACAGCTTTTTGCGAAAAGAGGGATTTACGCGTATTTATCATGCCTCCGGCTGTGCCGAGGCATTGACGGTTTGCACAACTATAAAACCAGATATAGCGATATTGGACGTTATGCTGCCCGACGGAGACGGTTTTCCCTTCTTACAGCACTTCGCAGGGTATCGGATATGCCGGTGCTTTTCCTGTCTGCAAGGGGTGAGGATGAAGATCGCATATTGGGCCTTGGACTTGGGGCGGATGACTATATAGTAAAACCTTTTTTGCCTCGGGAACTGGTACTGCGTATAATGGCAATTCTCCGACGGGTTTATTCTCCTCCTAAGAAAGAACAACTTCCTGTCTTTCAGCTCGGGGATCGCATCATTGATCTTGAAGGCGGCATTGTCAGGCATGGCAGTACAGAATATACACTTACAGCCAAAGAACACGCATTGCTTCTTAAACTTTATGAGAACCGGAACAGAATCGTAACCAGCGATGCTTTGTGCCAGGCTGCGTGGAATGACGATTACTATGGCTATGAGAACACACTTATGGTTCATATACGCCGTATCAGGGAGAAAATTGAAAATATTCCGTCCAATCCTGAACATTTGATTACAGTAAGAGGATTAGGATACAAGCTGCTGGTCAGGGAGTGATAAACATAGAAGGAACAATTCGTATTCTAAAACGCTTTATAGTTGCAACCATTATAATTTCATTTGTAATACTCATCGCAAACTTTATACTGCTTGGCGCAGTAGTATTCGATGGTATGAATACAGGACAGTCTCCCGGTATTATAGTCCGGAAAGTGTCAGAAAGCCTGCATTCAGAATCCAATGCCTATTCTTTGGAATCCGACATTGAATATATATTGAAACAGAAACAGGCATGGGCGATGCTTATTGACAATGACGGGAACGTGGTATGGGATTACATGCTCCCCGATGAAATTCCCAAAAAATATTCCCTGACTGATATTGCCAAATTTACCCGTAATTACCTGATGGATTATCCGGTTTTTGTATGGGAACACAGTGAAGGTTTGGTAGTTGTCGGGTATCCCAAGGGAAGCCTGGCAAAGTATGTTCAGAGTTTCCCCACAGAATGGGCATCCTCCCTGCCTCTGAAAGCGGTTTTATTGCTTGCCGCTAATGTTATTATGGCATTGCTTTTGTCTGTTATTATCGGTTCCGGGTTAATTCGCTCCATCCGTCCTCTGACTCAGGGCATACAGGATCTTGCAGAGGATAAGGAAGTATATATAGAGCCAAAAGGTGTTCTTGCAAACCTTGCCCATAGCGTAAACCGCGCCTCGGCTTTGCTGCAGCAGAAAAACGACAGCTTAAGGAAAAGAGATGAGGCCAGATCAAACTGGATAGCCGGTATCTCACACGATATTCGCACACCTCTTTCGATGATACTTGGTTATGCAAGCGATTTGGAAGAAAACCCTGTTATCCCGGAAGAACAAAGAAAGCAGGCAGGTATTATACGCCAGCAGGCCGAAAAACTGAAAGCCCTTGTGAATGACCTTAACCTTGTTTCGATGCTGGAATATGAAATGCAGCCTCTTGAGAAAAAAACAATCCGTTTGTCAGCATTGGCCAGACAAATCGCCTCAGATTTTCTTAACAACGGTCTCGATGAACGCTTTACGCTGGAAATTGAGGTTTTGGACGAGAACGCCCTGGTTGACGGAGATGAGCGGCTTTTGACCCGTGCTTTTACTAACCTGGTTCATAACAGTATTACCCATAACCCCGGCGGATGCCGAATACAAATTAAAATATCCTCTGATGAAAACAATAAAACCTGCAGTTTCATTGTTTCTGATAACGGCAAGGGATTAGACCGGGAAGTGCTCCCCGATTTGCTTGAACTGCCATACACCGTTAAAAGGAAGCATCCGCGTAAAAACGGTCACGGACTGGGATTACCGATGGTTGAAAGAATTGCCCGGGCCCATCACGGATATTTGAACTTATACAGCGATGTTGGCAAAGGATTTAAGGCAGAAGTTGTCCTGCCAAAATCAGTTTAAATCATGAATAAATCTTTCCATTCACCGGTTTTTCCCAAAGACTTGTTAAGCGCATGATACTGACCCTCGCCAATCCATACGACAGGAGCAGCCATGCGCAACCGTTCATCGGCACTTATCGATTCATCTTTAAGATCCCTGGCCACCAATGTATTGCGGACCCTGCATATGAATACATCGCTGCCGTCAAGCGGTATTTCTTGTTTCACTTCAAGCTCAAAAACCCATGGACTGTTTTTCAGGACCGGAACATCCAATACCGC
>Ga0134102_1003108_pt1 | contig 9788 bp, 17 predicted proteins | sample 13_3_2metaG_FD_94447 | JGI IMG/M metagenome (GOLD analysis project Ga0134102, IMG submission 94447) | Switchgrass degrading microbial communities from high solid loading bioreactors in New Hampshire, USA - 13_49_3.3_201_A3 metaG | ecosystem: Engineered > Bioreactor > Semi-continuous > Anaerobic >...
CCTTGAGGAATTGAAACAGCACAAGGCTGTAGTTATAGGCGGTCATGAAAGATGGCAACAGAGGATGAAGGAATATTTGCCAAACTTTATATTCATTCATCCGGACCAATTGAATTTTGACACTCGAATTTTAGAAGGCGTTGACACGATTTTTGTTTACCCGAACTATCTGAACCATTCAATGTATTACCGTGTTATGAATGCCATCGAGGGCAAGAACGTCAAAATTGTTTACCTTAATCAGCAGAACGAGGAAATCGTTCTCGGGGAAATTCAAAGGGCTTTATCAAAATAAATATAGATTGGAGGCGGTAATAAATGGAAAGAGCACCAAAAAAACTGCCAAAATTCATAAAAACAGAAGATGCAATTAAAATATTGAGCCAGATAAATAGGAATTGCTGGATGGGAACCCGAAACTATGCAATCATTATGACGCTTTACCGGGCAGGGTTGCGTGTTCAGGAACTTTGCAATTTGACCATTTCTGATGTTGACCTTGACCAAGGACTTATCTATGTACAGCAGGGTAAAGGAAAAAAAGACCGTTACGTTCCGATTGACCTCGACTTAAAAGGTGCGTTGAGGGATTGGTTGAAAGTCCATCCGCAAAACAGCGAATACTTTTTCTGCACATATAAAGGCGGAAAACTGGATCAGCGGTATGTCCGAGATTTGTGTTACCGGCTTTCAGAAAAAGCAGGTGTATACATCCAGGACGGTGGCACAAAGAAGCCAGTCAGCCCACACAAATTCAGGCATACATGCTTTACAGAACTACTCCGGGAAGGAACTTTCAACATCCGTGACATTCAAGAACTTGCGGGGCATAGTCATTTGTCAACTACTATGATCTACACCCACGTGGCCATGGATGAACTGCAAAGAAAGATGCTGCGCCGCAAGCCTTTATCAGCGTTTAAATAAATTCTATGTTTTAAGAGTGGAAGTTATGAGAAGAAGAAATAATATACACAAAATATTAAACCTCAGCAGGAAAGTTAATAATACTGCCTGCTGGGGTTTTATTTTTTTATTCTTTGATAAACCACGTCATATCGGTTTTGTTAAAAATCAACTCAATTTCTCTTAACACTTCATTTACTGTAATTTTACACCGAAACCGCAGGATGTCCTTCTGCCTGTAATTCTGTGTTAATTCCACGCATGATTTGATTACAAAAACGCTTGCATCGTCGCCTTCATAAATTTTTATCTTTAAAGGCGTAATTTTACCTTCTTTTGAATGATAAGCTATTACTTCGCATGCTTTCATGTTCATCGTTCCTTGAATATTGTTTATGTATATTATTTTATCACAATTTTGCAAAATCAAGAAAAAATCCGGCGTTAAGCCGGAAATATGGATGTATAAAATTTTTTCTATTGGGGCACCATAAATATAGGCGTTAAATATACAGTATCCATTGACCGAACAGCTCAGAGAGATAATATTTTGTCTTTCCGAACATTGCAATTCTCTGAGTTTTTCGGTCAATTTTCTTTTGCTTCCTTTTTTGTTTTTGCTTTTTTAATTTTTCCCGTTTCTTATATCTACGGGCAAGCATTTTGACCACTTTTGCGGCCTCATCCGGGTTAAGTATTTTACTTGCTTGATTACAGGCTTTGTTCACAAGTTGATACATGTTTTATCCCCTCCGTAAAATCTATTTGCAGCAGTCGCCGCCTATAGAATTTTCTCAACTCCCTGCATATTAGTTTTTACTATCCGGTATCGGTTGTCAGGGGGATTTATCTTTTTGTCGGTTACTATGATTATCCGGGGTGCTATTCCGAAAAGAGGGATAAAATTTTGCCTATACTTTTCAAAATTAAACTTGTTTGACAGATGCACTTCAATCATCAAAGGCAATCCGTATTCAATGTATGCAAGCGCATCCGGCCTGATGTTTGCAACCGGCGTTTCGTTATTCCATTCCAGAAGTTTATACCGTTCTTTGATGTTCACATACAATTCAGCCCTTATTAAATCGTGATGAATTTGCTGCAACATAGACGGTTTTTTGAAATAGTATGCATATTCATTGCTGATAGTGCTTCTCATTCGTTTCAAAAAGCCATGTTCATACAGGTATTGAAGTCTTTTGCAGCCATATCGGTATGATGTTCCTTGAAAGAATAGCCTATGTAACTGACTTGTCGTTGCTGCATGAAAATCCTCAATGAAATTGAGAATGTCCTGATCACGTTGAGTAATCATTGGGAACCACCTTTTTCAGATATGGATTAATACACCGTTCACGGAGCTTTCTCATTTCTTCCTGCTTCTGCGCTTTGATTTCTTCAGGCGTTTTGAAAGCATTGTACTGTTTCAGCAGCTTCATAACTTGGTTAGGTTCAATATATAGTGCATGAGCTTCTTTTATTTCCCCGCAATATCTTGCCAAAAAACGCCCAGGCTGTTTCAAGTCCTCAGCACCTTTCTGATCCAGTATGACCTCGCTGTCCACTTGAGAAACTGTCTTGAAAGCAATCCGTGTCGGCATATTCGCTTTGATTGAACCACTGATACATTTTACGTCCGGGCGTTGCATTGAAATGATATAGTGAATTCCGACTTTCCTATCCATGCTCACGCGTGTCCGGAACCGTTCCATAAGTTCTTCATATTCTTTCTCGGCAAGCCGGGCAAACTCGTCTATCACAACTACAATATAGGGCAAAGCCCGTTTTGGATACCTTTTGTTCCATGCTGACAGATTATTTATATATGTCCTTTCCTTGACGCTCCTGAATAATTTACGCCTGCGTTCGTTTTCTTTTTCCAGTTCCTCAAGAAGCTGTTCAAATTCTTCCGGCCTTTCACAATATGACTTTACTTTCCTGCAGTTCTCGAAAATCCCCAGTTCGACAGACTGAAAGTCTACCAGGTGCAGTTCTATGTTGTAACTATTCAATATCAAAGACAGAACAATGTTTCTGAGTAAAGACGATTTTCCAGAGCCCGTTTCCCCGGCAACAATGACATGAGGGCATTTTTCAATGTCGAGGATAAAAGGACCATCATGAGTTTCACCACAATAAACCTCAAGCGGTTTTTCTTGTCCTATAAAGATATAATCATATCTATTGCTCAGGGTCATTGGCGTTGCTTTTATTATCAGGTTTTTATTGAATCCCAGTTCTATTTTGCAGTTCATAGCTTGTTCAAGCTGTTCTTTTTTCTTCTCAAAGTCACTCATACATAGCCCTTCAGGCAAATGTAGCACAATGGTTTTTATACCGTCTTTTTCTTCTTCTTCTTTGATGATGACTGGTATTTCACCGTCCTTATTCTCAAGTCCGCAATTGCGAAAGAGTTTTTCATATTTTCTTTCGTGAAATAAAGAATTTAAAAGCAAGCCACCGATTACTATTCCGCCTATAACGGGCATATTTAAAGAGTTTCCATAAAACAAGTCTTTCATCGTCATTAGACAAGCCATGAGAATACTCCCGAAAAATGGAGACATAAAACTGCTTTTCAATTTCTCAACCTCCTTCCTGTGCCAGCACAGCGCCGCCGTGGCAGCGGTGCCAGCAGCAGCCGCGCTGCGCGGCGCCGTGGGACGCTCACTCACTTTGTTCACTTGCTGTTCGTTGCTATGCTCCTTACTTGCTTTTTTGAAAATTCAGCAAAAAAGCCTGTTTGAACCTATATAGACAATCAGTTTGGTAAGAGGTTTTGAACCCGAATATGAACCAGGAAAGGAACCACACTAGGAACTAAAAGTCCAATATTTGCGGACGTTGCTGTTCGGGTTTGTCTCTTTTCTGCCGATCCGCTTCTATGAGTTCTTTTATATATGCCGATGGACTTTTCTTCCTCATGACATATTCATAGAGATCACGTTCTTTTTCCTTGAATGACAGGGGAATCCTCAGAGCCATTTTGCTTCACCAACCTTCTTGAAGTGAATTGCATTAGCGAATACTGGGGTTTCGGCAAGTATAGCATTCGGGATACGTCTTTTGATAGGTCCAAAAAGAAGCTGTCCACCACCACCCAAAATGGTAACCGGCAAAGTTTTGACCGGGTATTTTACCTGGATTTGTGAAACCAGGTTTTCAACAAAAGCACGGAAGGCTTCCTGGGCAAATGTTACATCCGCATCCATACCGTCAATTTTTAGCCCATGCTTAATTATGCGTTCTGCATCTGATTGCTTCATGTCAAGACCATATCTGGAATTGATTAGATTTACGAAATCAGAATATAAATTTAAGGTGCCTTCAGGTATGCTGAATGAAGAAGTGACTTTCAGATTTTCAACCAGAGCGACCTCTGTTGTCCGGCCACCGATGTCAACCAGGATCCCATCTTCAACCGATATAAGCCCTTCCGGGTAAACTTCGACATCCTCAATGTAAAGCTTTCGCTGTATGCCGTTGAGGGAAACTACATTCATTCGTGGATTCAGTAACAGTTGTTTCATTTCTTCCCGGTCAGCTTTGTACTGTGAAATTGGCAGCCCGACAACGACTTTGTTGTTTATGTCGCTTGTAGAAAGAGCTAAAGCATAGAGAAACATAATCCGGAGATACTTTTTCTTTACCTTGCGGTATTCAGTGTCATATGAACCTTCGCCTATGTAATATATGTTGCCTTCTGCTTCAAAAGGATTTTTCCCGAGAAGTGAATTGTTTGTGGCTTTTGAGTCAAATTTGACCATTTCGGATGTTTTTGTGGCATAATTCCCTATATCAATACCGATTATCATTATGCAAACCTGACCTTTTTAGGATATTCTGATACAGTTATATGCAAAACAGCATGTCAAAATTCTAATTAGTTAGAAAAAAATCTAACCAATTGGAAATTCATAGACAAGCATATTAACTTTTCCTAAAATAAATTAGGTGAAATGAATGGGAATTTCTTACCAAAAACTAAGACAGAAACGTTTTGAATCGGGCAAGACTTGGCAGCAGGTAAAACAGGAAATTGGAGTGAGCAATGAAGTAATTGCCCGCATCAATAAAGATGAGTACATAAGCCTCCAGAGTTTGGAGCTTTTTTGTAAATATTTCGAATGTAATTTCGGGGACCTGATAGACTATAAAGATTAGCCTATGGGACTAATTTCCTATTGAATTTTTTCTTGACTTTTCTTAAAATTGTCGCCTTATATTTTCCTTCAATACCAAACACTGCATTGTAAAATAATAAAGACATGGTTAAATTTTAATTAACATAATTTTCAAAAAGATATAGAACATTTGTTCGTTTTGTGGTATAATAAAATTTGCCATAACAAAAGACGACCTGGCATACTTCCGCCCCAGACAGGCCGTCCCAATAACACTATGGCTAATAATATAGCCATGCCTATTTATTATTGTAACATCTGTATGGCATATTTGCAAGACATTTAATTTAATTAGCAAATAAAGGGGGGCAATTATAAATTCAGGAGGCGGTGCCCTTGAGTGTATAATTTGCATGGTTTGAATGAACTAAAGCTGCGGAGGTGTCTTATGTATAATAATATTTCTAATGCAGCCAAGAATTTGGAAATTGAAAGAGAAAAACTCATTGCGCAGATAGAACAGAGCATAAAGATGGCATTAGCATGTTTAATAAAATTAGAAGAATTAAATGAACAAAAAGAAGTTGAAAATTAATGGCTACTTAATGGCTACTCCATAAATTAAAATCCACGTACATATTGAAAAAATCAATTAGAATCGAACCGGTGGCCAGATCCATGGTAAGGATGAGGTCACCAGTTCGATTCTGGTTGGGGGCTCCAGTGAGAATGTCCTTCAAATACTTGATTTTAGAGTGTTTGAAGGATTTTTTATACCCTTAACCTTAAAAATTTATTCCCGAATTTTCACGTTATTTTTTGAATTTTCCCGTTTGTTAATGGGACTTAATGGGACTAAAAATAATTTGCTTTTTTTAGTTCAATGACATTATGATTTTTACTTTGAGTTTTATCTGGTAGTTTGTCGGGAATTCCTTCATTCAAGATTTGAACTGATTCCTCGACAACATTATCAATGAAGTGAATATATATGTTATAGGTCGTGGAAACATCTTTGTGTCCTAAAAGTTTGCTTATAATTTTTATATCAACTTTTTCCTTAAACAGTTTAGAAGCAAAAGTATGACGCATGGTATGGAGGTTAACCCATGGACAGCCAATACGCTCACCGACTGCTTTAAATTGTCTGAGTGCGTTTCTGGGGTTAATACGAGTACCTTTTAATGTTTGAAATAACGGCGCATTTTTATCTTTATTTGGCTGCCGCATCATATATAATTTCATTAGTGACATTATGCCGCTCGGAACTGGAATAGTTCTTTTACTGGATGTAGTTTTTGTAGATTCCTGAGTTTTATCTTTCGCTTCCTTAAGATATGTCTTTGTTACTCTCACTTTATTTGAGTCGAAAAGCAAGTCACATCTATTAAGTGCAATAGCTTCTCCAGGGCGTAATCCGGTTTTACTCATAAATAAAGCTAACATGTAATAATTACTTCTTTCCATCTCTTTAAGAAAATCCACTAATTGTTCATCAGTAAGTGCTCTCGCGTTTTTCTCTTCTTCATCGATAATTTCATCTTTAGGTATAATTACGTCAAGAGCATAATTATCCCTAATTTTATTTGATTTTTTTGCATGCGCTAAAGCGTTTTTGATAAGCGTATGTGTTATTCTGATCGTTGCTTCAGACGCGCCTTGCTCTTTTAACTCATTGTATGCTCTTTGTAATAATTCTGTGTTTAAATCTTTAAGTGGAATAGTTGCCACGCTCATGTTACTGAGACGTTTCAAGGTAGTTTGGTATTTCTTTTTAGTATTAATTTTCTTCAGTGAAGGCATCTTATAAAGTTCATACCATTTCAAACAATAGGAACAAAGAGACTCTTCAGACGGATCTACATACAAACCTTTTCCTACTTCAGATAAAGAGTCTCTCATAAATGCAAGGGCATCGCTTTTCTTTTTGAAATAATAATGTTTAACTATGGGTTTTCCGTTTACGTCCACACCGACAGAAAATCTGACTTCATATTTTTGTATGCGCTCGATATAACGGATTGAACCTTCGCCTCTACTGCGGCGAGCTTTTTTGTTTTTTTGCAGAGTTTCAGCCATGTCATCACTCCTTTTATATTTTTTTTAGAACTCCTAAAGGTTCAAAATAAATTATGTAAATACCAACTTCGCGGTATATGCCATACTTATCTTTATAATATTGAATTGCTTCATCAATAAATCGCTCAGATACACCTAAAAATTCAGCTAACTCGTACCTGTTTCTGATACCATGTTTGGATGCCTCTACCAGGCTATTCAAACTTACCAATCGTTCGTATGCCCAGGCACGGGCTCTACGCTCTTGTTTTCTGTTTTCTACTTTACATTGGTCCAATATATTTCCATGGGTCGTATAATGATGTCCCAATTCTTCAGCTAAAATACAGGCTTTTTCAGAATATGTTTCGATTGAAGAATTAATTATTATATTTCCGTCAAAGTATAATCCTTTTAATTTCCCGATTTCCTTTTCATATACGTCTATACCTTCGTTGTCGGCCTTGATGAGAAGAATTTCATAAAGCAAACACATCGCCTCGCCTTTGCTTTATTTTTGTTCCTTCTTTTTTGAAATAATAAACTGGATGAAGTCATTGATTTGTTTCATATCTTCCTCGGTAAGTTCAACGCCATCCGGGATATGTGCTGCAATAGTGATGGGCTTTTTAACATTACTTTGGAAAGTTGTGTCGTCCCAGCCCATTAAAAAAGAAGGTGTTGTCCCTAACGCCTCTGCAATTTTTTCAATCTTATCAGAGGGAATATTAGTCACAATGTTATTTTCATATTTATAAATTGTTTGTTTGGTGGAATCAATATATTTAGCCAATTCTTCCTGCGTCATGCCTTTTTCCATTCTTAGTTTTTTTATTCTATCACCAATAGCCAATTTTGATAATTCCTCCTTTTATTTGGTAATTGGTAACTTAATTATATCACAAAATTGTTATTTGTAAATACAAAAATATCTTGACAAGTTACTTTTGCGTGGTATAATGAAAGTAACTTAATAAGTTACTGAAAGGAGGGAGTGATTTGATAAAGACAAACGAATTGAAAGGAATAATAGCTAAAAATGGACTTACACAAAAACAGGTTGCTGAAAGGATAGGTATCACTCCAAAAACATTTTACGAGAAGATGAAAAAAGGAGTATTTGGTAGTGATGAAATTCAAAAAATGATAGAAATATTAAACATTAATAATCCTTGTGAAATTTTTTTTGCCAAGGAGTAACTTAAAAGGTTACTGCAACAAGAAAGGAGGACAAGATCAATGCCCGGAACGCCGTACGATGATCTCCCCAACGTTTTAACCCCAAAGGATGTTCAGCGTTTTCTGGGGTGGAATAAAAATCAAGTTTATAACCTTTTTCGAAGTAGAGCATTTCCATCTGAGAGAATAGGCGGAAAATATATAATACCTAAACCGCGATTCCTAAATTGGTTAGGGTTAAAAGAAGGTCAATACCACCCATGAGGAGGTGAGAAAGGTGGCAAAGGCAATAGAACAGCAGGTTGAGGGACTGAAGAAAAAAGTGGCCGAGCTGGAGCGGAAACTCACAGAACGGCCCGAAAAAGAAGGAATAAAAATTGAAATCAGCATGACAATTGACAGTTTCAGCGCTCTCGAGGAATTAGAGAAACGGATATTATTTGATCAGCAAAGAGTAGCAGCGTATCTATGGTAAGAACTGGGTGAATCATGTTGTCACGATAAATTGTAACGTTTTTTGAAATTAATGAACAAACCACTACGAAAGTTGAATACCTAACTTCTCGAACGAACCCAACCGAGACTGCGTAAGGGGGTAATCAAAATTGCGTTCGTTTATTAAGGAATACTGGACAGTAATCTTAGTATCAATGGCGACAACAGTTTTAATGCGCTTATTATTAGATTTGTTGCTATAGTAACTAAAATAGGAATCCAGGCGTTTTTGAGCCAAAGCGTTCTTTTATCTCTTTTTTGAGATTCTTTATAGTCATTCAACGCTTTACGGCCAGCATCGCTAAGATAATAAAATCCAGTCGGTTTTTGGTGCGTTACTCCAATAGAGTCGATAAATTCTTTATATTCAATAGCGATATAGCCTGGATACACAATAGGATGTTTATAGGATACTTTACAAAGTAGGTCAAAGCGATATTCGATATCGGGGATGCTCTTTGAAAAATGCGATATAACATCTTCTTTGGAGACTTTATCAAACTTAGACACATAGTCAAGGATTTTATAATCCAAGTGCTCAAGCATATAAAACACCCCTATCTGTCCAAGATTTTGACAATTAAAACATATCAGATGGGGAGGAAGTTTTACAAGATGCTTAAATTAAAACCGGGCCTGCTTAAGGAGGTGAGGAGGATGAAAATAAAGTGGCTAAAAAGAAAAAAGACAGCTGTTCCTGAAGGACAAGTTCAAGAACAAGCTGTCATAAAAATAAAGCCCGGGATGTTACTCGTCCTTAAGAGTAGATAGTTTTTATTGAATTTTCCCACTAAAGTTTGGACTTGCCAATAAACTACCCTTCAACCCAATTGTACTACAAAATGGGAGGAATGGATTTAGTACCTTGACAAAAGAATACCGAGCCTGCAAGTACACGCTGAATAGGCGACGACCCAGCTGGCGAGCCCGAAGAGCGGGAAAGCAGGTCCAAATAAGGCGTGGAGGTGAAAAGAATGGAAATATATGTTGATTTCACAATTAACAATGAGAAATATCGATTGGTTA
>Ga0134102_1003110_pt1 | contig 9781 bp, 8 predicted proteins | sample 13_3_2metaG_FD_94447 | JGI IMG/M metagenome (GOLD analysis project Ga0134102, IMG submission 94447) | Switchgrass degrading microbial communities from high solid loading bioreactors in New Hampshire, USA - 13_49_3.3_201_A3 metaG | ecosystem: Engineered > Bioreactor > Semi-continuous > Anaerobic >...
CAATTCCTAGCGAGCATAAGGCAATTGCTTATTAGTCTCCAATACCAATCTGTTAACAGTTCTAACAGCTTAATTTTTCTTTCCGTCGATCCCACATAGTCACAATGCATTATGAGATCGACGGATTGTAAATGGTAACCTCTGACGCATAAATGGAAAGTAAAAATTATACACTCAAATGTATGTTTCTTTTATAATTACAGGGTTATAAACTCGCATGCGACAAACAATTCCTCTTTATTTATTTTCTCAAGTTCACATAGCTTGTCAATGTATTCAACTACAACTTCTTTAAAATCATTATATTTTTTGTTATTTATAAATTCATATCCATGTGCAAAAATGCTATTATTTCTTGCAATAACCTTACCATATAACGTCTTTAATGGTTCTATCTCTTTTCCCTTTTTATTAGCTTTAACAATGTCATCCTCAAGTGCTGCAAGTGTTATAAACCCTGACATTAAACCTATTTTTTTCTCCAATTGTCCTTGTCTGTTCGAGCCATAAACTTTGGCTGAAATATAATCTATCTTATTGATCAGTAAATCTTCTTCAATAGGTAAATTTGAATAATCTGCATTTGCTGTATCAATACCGTAATTCCATAGCCGTTTTTGTTCTATGCTTTCAAGTATGCGATATAACAATAAAGAAGCCATTTCATATTTTTCCTGCTTTTCTCTTCTTAATGCATTTTGATACAAGTTGGCAATCAAATATCCTATTTTATCAAACACATTTGATTTATGATCCTTACTGTTGTTTGTTCTATGTATTTCCTGTAATACTTTTAAAACTTCTAACTGTTTTTGCAATTTATCTTTATGCTTAATTAGTATAAAGTTTTTATTTAACTTTTCTACAACTGCAATAATCTTAATGCACTCAGACAAGTTTTCTATGGCTTTGTTAATATCAAGACTGTCCCATGAATCATAGGCCTTTGAAAGACATTTCAAAGCACCGTATTCTTTGGTGTTTGTCCTCTGATCCAGTTCCTCAAACACTCTGAAAGCAGATACATAGTCCATACTGTTAAACAGAGCTATAGCCTGCTCTCTTTCCAAATCACCAAATACCGTATATGGATCCTCAATTATAAGCAGCCGTTCGCTGCCTGGTTCAGGTTTTTTAAGTGAACTTATGAGTTTACCTGATATATATACAAGTTTTGCTTTTATTGCAACTCCCGCCATTGCACAACCGGCCGACATTGACTTTGTTCCGCCTGTAAAGTCTACATATATGTTTTTAGGTCTTCCCCATTGTTCATAAATCTTTTTAATTTCCTGATACAATTCAAGAGGATTTTCCGAAGCAACTTTTGATGAAACATACTGACTGGGTTTCAACTTCGTGAATTCTATTACATCATCCAACAGGTGCAATGATTCATCTGTGCAAAGTATGAACACCTTTTTAGGCTTTAAAGTTAATATGGAAAAAACCAATGGTTCATAAGATTGGCCTAATGTTAAAACCAATGCTTCACATTCTTCTTCATGATTATTCACTTGTAAAAAGTATTGAATTAATATTGGCATCAGTTCTTTTTTATAGTATTCCTCAGCGGCTTTTCTTTGAGTTTCATTACTTCTGTCCATGTTTTTCCAGTATTGACTCAATTCATCCAATTTTCTTTTAATATCATTCATATTTATTGCACCTCCAATAGCATATTACTTATCTTTATCATCAAATTTAATATTTTTTAGCTTGTCAAAGGCATTTGTGTTTAAATTAACATTCCTGTTATTATAGCTGTTGTAAATGTTTTTACTTTTACTTCTATTGAACACTTGATGCTCTTTGCTATTGTTTTTCATCTCGTTTTGTTTTGCTCTTTGGGGCATTTTCACACTGGTTTTATTGTTTTTTTCCATTTTACAGGATAAGCTTTTCCCATCCAGTACCTCCTCAGGTGTCGGCAGTTCAGCTTTTCTACCAAATTCCTTTATTTGCATGTACCTTGTATCCGTATTATTCATAATACACTTGCTTAACGAATACTCTTTATAGCTTTTGATTTCATTTACATCATTAATTCTTACATTATAATGATTTATAACGTAATTCTTAAAAGCAGAAATATATTTACTGATATCTGCAACCTTGTCTGAACTGCCTGTAAATGACATATATTTGGCTTTGATGTCATATACAACCAGTTTACTGATTTTAATTTTACATTTACCAAGTCCATAGGGTTTTCCCATCCCAATATTGAAGTATCCATCGGTATCACCCTGTTTAAGAGAATATATCAAAAGCCCTAATTCTTCATCGCTAAGGTTTTCAAAGCGCACTTTACCTGTAAATCTAGTCCCTTCCTTGTAACAATGCACTATAGTACTGATTTTATCTTCTTTGTCAGGAGCCGGAAGGCTTAATTTCATTGCTTCACTATCAGCGCTTTTTTTCATCCAATAAAACTTTCTTCCCCGTATTTCGAAATTTTCAGAACAATATGATTCCAGTCCGTCTTCTTTTTCCTGTTTTATGTATCCTTTATACCATGAAGGTTTTGGCTGCCCCAGAACCATTTGATATTTTTCAATTGATACTTCTGAGCTTACGCACAAAGCATCAAGAAATGATACCTTTGTTCTGAAATCCTGCCAGCCAAAAATGGAATCTACAAAGTCTCTCCCTGAATAATATCTATGCGTTTTGGGTATTCCGTCATATATATCGCCATCAGCAGGCAACCTTAAATATGGTGTAAAACCAAAAAGAAGGTTATCATTATCTTTTATATAGAATACAGGTTTTACTTCCTTGCCGTTAGGTAGCTCATAATACTCATAACGTTTGTTTGCCCTGCCGCTGTTTGCATTTTGCTTCTGGGTGTATTTCATATCGTCGGTATAAAGCTCTGCCTGTTCTTTCTTTACATGAATTTCTTCACAATTTTTATCTTCCTCAAATATTAGGTAGTGGTGAACCTTCCCATCAATATAGTTTGAGTTGACAAGGTATCCTATGTATTTTCCTTTTTCATCAATGATTGCTTTATTACCATCGGTATTATAATTTACCTTTGTTATATAGGGTTTATATTTTAAATTTTTATACTCTTTTAGTTTATCTTTATTTTTATAGTCCTCTTTTGTTAACCCTTCCTGATAAAGATAGTTAATACCTTTTACACCTTTAATTCTCAAGTCGTATTCATGAACTGAAGCATAGCTTTTATTTTTAATTTTAACTGCGGGTGTAATAACATAACCTTCCCCATGTTTCCGTATGTACCCTGCTTCGACTTTTTCCAGAACTGTATACGAAAAATCTTTTCCTGGTACCACTTTCAGTCCTACCTTTTTATTATACCATTCCCTCATTTCCTTATCGTTTGAAGCAAAAGTCCTGTAATAAAACCTTTGATTTTCAATATCATTCTTTTTTATACTTTGGTTAATAACAGATGAAAGGGAAAAAACAGACGCATTAAATCTGGTCATCCCTCTGATGGTATTCCCAGGAATGGTATATTTACCCTGAGGATTTTTAAATAACAAGCTTTCCTTGTCTGAAAGGCCATCATTATCTGAATTCCTTCCTCTGGATATGTGAAGAGGTGTTACCACTTCAATTTCATAATCAATATATCCTGTATTTAAATTATCATAAAACTTATCATGGTTGATTATTTCGTCTTCATTTGCACATCTGTCAAGTATAAATTTATCTAGTCCTATAAAATTATAAGGGGCATTTGATACTAGTATTGACATTTCTTTTTCCATACATTTTCACTCCTTACCTGAAAATCAGCTTTGATGGTAAAACTCTTTCAATATAAGCCTGTCGGTCTTCGTCGTAATTTATGAACTTGTTTACCAACAGACTCTTAAGGGCTTTAAACTCTTTCCCCTTTTTCGCTATCTGTTCTTCTGAAATCACTTCATCACTATTTTCATATATATACAAGATGCCTTTTACTCCATCTTCCCTGTAAACATGCAAACACATATTCTCATTAAAGAAAAAAGCTTCGTTTATATTTTCAATATCAAGATCATTTGCTTTATTTCCTTCTCCAAATTCAAGCCTGTCAAAATAATATATGATATAGTAGTTTAAGTCTTTTGCATGCAGCTTTATATCTTCATTTTTTAATTGCTTTACCAGCATAACTTCACCCCACCATCAGTTTTGATATATATGAGTTAAACTTATTTTCAGCAAGCTTATCCGGAGAATCAAAATTGTATATTACTTTCTGTCCGTCAATCAGCTCAAGCATACTTGCCTTAATATAGCCTCTACCTACGGCATATCCTCCTCCAACATTCAGGTTTTCGGTGCATAGATCTCTTAGAACCAGCAGAATCAACCCTATTTCTTTATCATACTGCTCAAGACCAAATGTATTAAAAACACACTCAATTTCAAGATCTCCCATAACCGTTTCTTCCGTTAGCAAGGCGTGCTGCTGAACACCACCGGTAAAATAGTCGATCTTTATTTTATTGTATAATCCTGTTTTACTGTTTTTTATAACGGTATCATAGCAAATGAGCCTAGAAATATGTGCTTCATCATCTTTATCCGACTTGATTCCAAAAATATTAGTAATTAAGCTGTCGTCAATGCACGGAAAGGTTTTCGCCAATTTCTCAGCTTGTAACCTTAATACACCTTTCAAGGAACTTCCCGGTATAACATACTCATTATTGCCGTTTCTTATGTTTATTCCATCAGGCTCACCACTGGATCTAACCACTTCTTCCTTTATCAGAAGTGGTGTTGCTGTTTTGGCCTTTATTTTAAAGCGAACATTTTTCGAAACTCTTTTTCCCTCCAATATCGATTCAGTAATGTTTTCTTCTTTTACTTCTCTGAGCAAGTACTTGACAACATCATTATAATCACGGAGATTGTATACACTTCTATATACTGAATTTATTTTAAATCTTCCAAAACCTACAGTTTTATTGCTGCCAAGAAGAATATCTCCTGAAGCGAGTGCTGTCAGCAAAAGCTCAAACTGTTCTTGAGCAATATTAAAATTACATTCTTCATCATAATTATTCAGTTCAAATACAAACAAAAAACGCACACCATCGTTTACAAACTGCCTTTTAAACTTACTTCCTACCTTCCTGCCCATAGAAAAAGTACAGGCTTCAGTTAGTTTTCTCCTGTCAATTCTTAAGCCAGGCCTTGTTGATATCATTTGGCCAACTGATTTTTCAACAGTGAAGGCATCATAACACACAACCCTGTTCATTCCGGCATCAGAACCGCCGAAAAGTAGGTTTTGGCTATTATTATTTTTTTTGTAAATATAGTTCTCATAATAATTGCGAAAAGCTCCGGCTATGGATGAGCCCGGAATATAAAACTTACCAGTTATGCTATCAACTTTCAGATTATCTTCATCACCTTTAATTGATATAGGTGAAACAGTAACAGCATCAACTTTATATTGGATTGTCTCAATTATTCTGTTCTTATATATCATCCTTTTCACCTCTTAATTCTCAAAAATTGCTCAAAAAGTTTAATTAAAAAGTTCCGCTGCAGATGATATATTACATCTGGCTGCTCAGCTACGGCAGGATACCTGTATTCTCCCAGCTTTATACCATCTTCCGCAATTTTTTTGAATTCTTTAAATATAAAATTAGTGTCCTCATTGGCAAAATCCAATAAAAGCTGTTGAACATTTACCTCGGAAATACGGTTATTGTTATATTTAAAGGTTATTCGCCTTAATTTATGCCATACTTCTTTTCCTCTTTTACTTTCCATATGGTTAAGGTAACTACTTAACTCTTGCTTAAAATCATCCTCAGATTTATATATACTGTTCTGGAAGAGATTCAGTAGTTTCCCTATTTGAGTTTGAACATTATCATCGAGTTTTTGCTTGTCATTTAACAAATTAATCACTATTTTTTCTGTTTTCAAATCAGCTCTGCTATAAAAAATATTTTTTAAAATAGAAAGTACTGTCTTTTCGTCCTCATCATCTAAAAATATTTTTTCTGATTTACTGTGGTTCTCTTTTGCATATCCGGAAATTATCAAATTATCAGGAATTCTTCCTAATATTGCAATTTGCCCATATCCGTCTTCTTTTCTGATACCCACTCCGTTATTTGTCAATTCTCTGATCTTCTCAGGGTCTATTTTTTCATTTACCCTGTACTTCATAATGCTTCCTTTTGATACCGATGTATAGCAAATCGTATTTGTGTGGTACATGGTATTATAGGTTGCTGCCTTCTCCAGGTTAATAAAGGATGACACAAATTTACAATCACCTTTAATCCCCAGTTTTTCTTTCAGGACCTCTTCGGGCAGATATGTGTTAACTTTTCCGTTATAATACAAAATTGCATCAGAAAGAAAATAGATATATAAATCCTCTTTTATATCCGTATCAGAATTAAATATATTAACCAACGGCACAATTTTTATATTTCTTATCTCGCATTTCCCATATCCGCTACCACGAGACCCGCCAAAATAAATAATCTTTTCATCAAGAACATTGTAAATATCCTGGGCAAATTCTTCATCTATTCTTATATAGCTGCGAAAGCACTCGCCTTTTTTAACCGCCTCATACCTAAACATTTGGGTATTATTGCTTATATTTGCATCCTTTTTGTTTATATGCAGATTTTCAACCATTTGGGGGTTGTACCCTTTTAAATGATTACTGCCTTTTTTATAGATAATGAATTCATAATTGGTATACGGTATGACGTTTTGATGGTTTATCTCATTAAAAGAATGGTACAGGTGCACCTCTGCTTTTTTGGAACGCACTTCCTGCTTATCACCAACATAACCCTGAATCATAGGGATTGTAGTGTTTCCATCCACCAATGGATACGCGTTGTAAAATATTGTATCTCCATTTAACAATCTCTTATCGACAGTTCCTTTACTCCTAGCAATATTCCATATTATAGCTCCTTTTATTACCGATCCGGGAATATACGAATATGAATACCAGTTATTTGAATCCCTTTCGAATTTACCAAGTTTTAAATTATCTACAGCAAGTATATCAAACTGTATAAATTTATACATTTGCTTTCACCTTCTTATCCAGTAATTTAATGAAATCAGCTGTAACATCATTTCCTTTATAAAGAAGTGAAACCTTTACATATCCCTTTCCTTTGGTCTCATATGAACCTAAATGGCGAAGCAATGAACAAGCAGATGCAAGTATTATCCGTTCGTCTTCATCCAGGTTTATTGGAGAAGTGACAGCGGAAAATAAAGTTATACCTCTGTTTATAACTCTGAAATTGCGCAGTGAACTTTTTTTGGCCGTTCCGGTTTTATAATCAATTGATGTCATTGTTTCGGTATGTGTCAAAGCTTCAAGAATTTCATCCGGTGTTATATTTGAACTTTCCATATGAATTTTAAAGCATTCGCGAATATTTTTTGACATTTCGCAATCTGAAAACTTTAACCTGTTTGGATCACTCTCATTTGCTATTCCGAAAAGCTTGTCCCTTTTTTGCTGAAGCTCTTCGCCGTAGTTGCTAAGTTCAGGTACCGATTTAATCATGTTTACAAAAACCGTAGCCATTTCTCCTACTTTGCCCTTAATGGTCTTGCCATTTATGTATGGAAATCCACATTCATCGTACCTAACATCTGCATCGATAAAACCTGGCACTGAGTTGCCACTACCGAAAACAGCATCAGTCAATAAATTTATCTTAATCAAATATTCTTCCATATCTATTCCTCCTCATTAACAAGCGGTATATAATAATCCATAGTTTCGATTGCATCAAATAAAACGCATTTGCCATCAATAAATCCCGTTTTTGCTTTAATTCTGTGTGAACCTAACAAAGTAAAAAGATGATTAATTTCAATATACGTATCTAAATGGTCTTCACCTTTCTTCATTTCTTTTAACATGTTCTTAATCTTGCTGCGAGGAATTTTACCAGAGTTAATTATTTGAATATCCTTTTTAAAATTTAGGTAACTGTTTATTGCGCTTGATTCTTTCGATACTACCAAAGGCCTTAACAGAAGATATTTTTCGTCATATGTTTTGTATGCTGTATTTCTTATCTCGTTTAAGTTGTTATTATATTCACCCTGAACAATATGCCAGTCAATTCTTGATTCGTTGGCACCGTCAGGAATGCTTGCCTTTGCGTACCTACAAAGTTCTTCGGATAATTCATAGGTTTTAAAAAATGGATATTTTTCCCTGACAATAGCAATACCTGCGCACGCAGTTATCTTTTCATTCATAACCTGGTATTTCTCCAGTTCACTAAGGAAAATGTATGCGCATTCAATAGCTATTCTTGCATCTGTTATGTAGCATACATCATCTCCCGATAAAATAACTTTGCGTATTGGGAGTATTTCGTTGTTTATATTAAAACCATTCTTTTTTAAATAATCCATCTTTAATTTAATTATATCTTCAAGCTTTTGAAAAGCACGTTCAAAAGCTGTTTTTATTTGAAATGAAAAATACTGCAGTTCCTTTATGTAACTTTCATTCTGTTTCCTTGTATTTTCCGGGGTATAGCTATTTTCATACTTTTCTTTCAATTTTTCTAATTTTTTGCCCATTCTGTTTCCATCAATATGCGTTATGGCAATATAGCTTTTTTTGCTTTTGCTTAAACCCAAATCTGCATAATTAAGAGCATATTTTCTTTGTTTCTCGTCCTTATACATTTCATTGTACATTTCAATTTTAGATTTTACTTCACCGGAATAGTAAACTTCTCCATCTTCGGAATCATTACATACAGCCGGTAACCTAGTAGAGTCACATTCCTGTGTAATACCAAATTCGGTAATAAAAGAATAATGCTCTCTTATTGCTTTCTTCTTTTCAAGTTTTTTATGAAGGTCCTCGATTTTTGAAATAATTCGATCTTTATCAGGATTATACTCAATACTTGAAATAAAAAATTCTAATGAAGGATATTTTTGAAGTAATTTTAACGAAAGCTCTTCTGCGAATTTCTTACTTTCATCTGTATTCTCAAAATAAAAAATAGTTTGCCCGCCGCCAGCATTTACTATTTTTCCGCTGTTTTTATTACATAACTCTTCTGAGAGTTCTTCTGTAACAACTCTGATAATCTCTGACGCACCAATATTTTCTTTAAGCTTGTTTGATTTAAAAATGTAGTATTGCTTTTTTGAGATTTCCAAGACACTTAAAACTCCCATTATGATTCCTCCCTTAGGGTGTTATCTTATGGCTTGAGCTTCATAAATTTTAATTTTTAGAATTATTTATATAAATATATACATATTTATCTTATTCGACAAATATATTAAAATTCCTTCTTTATCAAAAGATAATTTTATAACTATTAATTTTTTCCAGTATTTTGATTCTGGCAAAATAAAACTTAAGCATTTAAGTTCTGCAGAATTTTCAATTACCATTGATAATAAGCCTATGCGGCTTAATTCATACAAGAAGCGACTAAATTCCTTTTAACTGCGCCATTAATGTGACTTCCTATTTGACGCTTACAAGTTCTATAAGTAATCAAAAAACTTAATCAAAACAGCGAGGGTAATATACCTGAAACGCACAATTCCTCGTTTAAAAATAATTAACAATATATTTATGTTTAATGTCCAGTTAATATTTGGAAACAAAATAACTTAATATACTTGTTAGTATACAATATAATGCCCCCACTTGTCAAGACAATTTTTTAGCTTTTCTAAGTTAGGTTCTCCTTTCTTTATTTTTGTATAATTATAACATTTATGCATTCTGTTGGAGGATGTCAAGGGCGAG
>Ga0134102_1003115_pt1 | contig 9756 bp, 9 predicted proteins | sample 13_3_2metaG_FD_94447 | JGI IMG/M metagenome (GOLD analysis project Ga0134102, IMG submission 94447) | Switchgrass degrading microbial communities from high solid loading bioreactors in New Hampshire, USA - 13_49_3.3_201_A3 metaG | ecosystem: Engineered > Bioreactor > Semi-continuous > Anaerobic >...
ACTTCTCCAAAGAAAAAGAGTGGCGGAGAGAGTGAGATTCGAACTCACGGTAGGCTTGCGCCTACGCCGGTTTTCAAGACCGGTGCCTTAAACCAGCTCGACCATCTCTCCACGTTAGCCACAACAGCGTGACGCATTTTATTTTACAATACAGACCTTCCGTTTGTCAACAGACTAAGCCGCTTGCAACATCTGGATAGAAGTCTTCCGGACATGATAAGCCTGTATAACGAGGGAGCATGGTTTCCCATGCCCCCTGTTATTAAAATACGATCCCGTCTGCTGCCTGCCGAAACGCCATTATTGCGTTACAGCTATTCCGGCATACTTGCGGAGTTTCTGCTTGCCTTCTCAATTGCTAACCTGACCATGTTACCGCAGTCTCTGGAGGAAACTGAGCCCCAACCTTCTTTGCTGACGATATCATACACGCCAAGTTCTCGGGCTATCTCATGCTTCAGACTTTCCGACATAACGCCTTTTCGTCTGCTCATTAACGAATCCCTCCTTACGAGCAACCCGGGATCGTACATGCTTATGTTCTCCATGCCTATTTTTTTTATTCTGCCGCAGAGAAACCAATGTTATCCACAGATATCCACAGGGCTGTGGAAAATGCGGGAATTTTAAAATCCGCTATTCATGCGGGTTTCGGCGAATTTTTACTCCACATTTCCAATTCAGGCGGCTTTTCTGTGGATAGTTTTACGTTTTGTCCACAAGTCGTCATTACAACTTAACTTCTTATCAATTATTGATATTTTTTGTCGTAAAAGCCGGTTTTGTTTTGTGTAAAATGACCAATGACGATAGATAATTTTGTCAAACATTCTCTTTTCAGGGACAATATTTGGTGTTTTCGCTTGCACATTGCGTCGAATTTCTCCACAGGCAATGACCTGTCTTCAACAATTCTCCCACATGAAAGAAACCGGGAAAACGGCATAAATCGGATGTTATGCTGTCATAAGTCAGGCTCAGTATTTCCTGTACCTGTTGTAAGGCCTGACCTGGTCATAATAGCGCTTGCGGTTCATATACACCTGTTTCTTCATCCGCAGCCATTTGAAGATATCACCGCCGAAGAACAACAGGTAGTTCACAAAGGAAGCCACTATGGCCGCCACAATATACCAGGCGCCGATGCGAATGGCCATAACGGCCTGGTAGAGTGCGAAGGCCACCTCCAAAAGCCCCAGGTATTTGACCTTGACGGGGAGCACGAAGAAGAAAAGCAGTTCCTGTTCCGGGAAAAGCGTGGCAAAGGCCAGGAACAGGGACATGTTCAAATAAAGCCCCGTTGAGCCGATACCGGATATAAAAGCCGCAATGATGGTTATGATCATGCCGCAGAAGTAAAACAGGTTATACCTGAACCTTCCCCACACGCCCTCAATGGCCGTTCCAATGAAATAGAGCAGGTAGAGCTGGAAAAAAACCCAAATGGGATTGGAGGTCTCGGGAAGAAAGATAAAGCTTACAAGACGCCATACTTGCCCCTTGAAAACCTGACTTGGAATCAGGTACAGGAAAGTTGGATCGAGCGTGATAAAAACGATGACATACACGGCAATATTGAGGCCAATCAGGTACTGGGTCAGGTTTCTTATGGCATAACGGCCATATTTCATTTCAAGGCGTGAGAGCCAGTTCATCCATTCTACCTCCCGCTGTTTACACAAAAAGTGCACGTGTCACCATCCAATGCATACGCTATGTAATGGCCCTGCACATTTTTCCAGTTTTCTCCGTCCTGAGGTGATTCCATTATACGCTAAAACGTTTCCGCGTACAACGATAGCCCGGGATTTCCGAAGGTATGTCAGTATACCGAAATATATTCAGACATCCATATCTTTTTCACAAAGTCGCCGTCAAATTCAATGTTGAAAGAATCCGCCATACGATAAATCCCATCCGGTGTCCGCTCATCCCGCAACCGGTAATAGGTCCAGACAGAGTCCTCATAATAGCCCTTGTCAGGCAGCCCGTAGAGATCCAGCGCCTGCTGCTTGCTCTGGAATATTTTAAGACCGCGCGTGGTTTCGATTTCTCCGTCCTTTTCAAGAGAAATATAGCTGACGGTCTCGTTGGTCACACCGACACAAATCCCGCCTTGCCTGTACAGGACGCCGGCAAGCAGATCGTAATCGCTGTATTGCTCCAGATTCATACCGATTTTGGAGGCTGTTTCCCTGATGGGTGACAAAAGGGTAATCTCTCCTATTCTGAAGTCATTGGCATTCACGCCTTGAGGAAGGGCATTCTTCCCATACTTTGGACCGCCCGTGGTGGAAAGATGCTGCCATTTTCCTCCCCCTGAATATTGATATTCACGAACAACCTGGGCCACATCAATGTAGGTGGAAACATCTTCTTCCATGCCGTAAAACTTGATTTGAAAGCTGTTTCGCTCTGAAAGATACAGGACATTGTCCTTGATGACAGGCCTTATCCTCCTGCTGAACTGGTAAGCAAAATCGGTATTTCCGTCCGGATAGGATTGGACCAGGTACTGCGGGAGGGGACAGTCATACGTGATACCCTGATCGGGAAATGCCAGAATCACGTGATCATCAGCAGGTTCCACAATGGCCTGTTCCCCGGCATTTTCCGGAGCAGGCGGAAGCATGCTGATGAGCTTGCCGTTGGTATATGAAAAGACTTCGCATTCCTTTGGATTGTTGGTATCAAGGATGATAAGGCTTTCCCTTTCCGGGCCGTAACCTACCATCAAATGTATCCGGCACCCACCGCCGAAATAATCGGTGGTTTGGTCGGCAAGAATCAGCCCATCCTTGCTGAAAACAGTCACCCTGCCATTGAGATCGGCATCCTCGTAAGCGGCGATTTCCTCTTCCCGGCCATCGTTGTCAATATCAAAGCTTGTGATGGTTCCTGAATAGACATAGTAGGGGGTATTATCCGTCCATATGGTGGAAAGCTTCTCGCTGATGTTGTCATATTCCAGAACAAGGCCATATTCAGGGAATTTATAAATGTCATAACCTTGAGCGGTGTTCTCATAGAGTTCAAAATTTGTACCAAGAACCGTTATAATCTGTTCAAGGGTGAGGGACATACAATGGAGCACGCCCGGATAGGCAGACAGAAAAGCAGCATCAGGCAGCTCCGCTTCCTGCTGATCAATCACCTGTTCTCCCGCACCGGCGGCAGCAATTCCACTGGCTCCGCCGGCTGGACCGGGAGCCTTCTCGCTATTGACCGTGGTTGTGCCAGGTCTGTCCTCGGATTGCTTATCCTGCTGTTTTCCGACGCACGCGGAAAACAGGATCATGGATAAGCTGAGGGCAAAAACCGTCAAGAGCTGTCTGCCTGTCATTCAAATCATCCTCTGCTGCATGAATCGCCTTCTTTTTCATTATACCCCAAGTTGGCTTGTTAAAAAACCCTTCCGGCAAGGGCTATGCCCGTTCACATGGACTTGGCAGATGGCATGCGGAATCAGGCCGAGGGACAATGAGCCCAGTCCGGCTCCTGACAGGGTAAATAAAGCAGCATAACCAGCAGAGGGACATCAGGCTTGCTTCTGCTGCCTTCTGCTCAGCCTCACCGCACGGCGCTTTTCAGCCTCGGCATACTCCCTTTTCTGTTCCTCGGTCTCAAGAATAAGACCCGGCACTTCCTTTGGCCTCCCATTTTCATCCACGCTTACGTAAGTAACGTAAGCTTTGTTGGTGAACCTCTTGTGTCCTTTCAGATAGTCCTCGGCGAACACCTCTACGATGACTTCCATGGAGGTACGGCCAACCCAGGTCACCCGGGCTTTCAGGGTAACTATCTCCCCCACATGTACCGGTTCCCTGAAATCCACACTGTCCATGCAGACCGTTGCGACAACGCTGTTGGCGTGTTTCTGGGCGGCCATGGCACCAACGATATCTATCCAGTGGAGCAATGTTCCGCCGAGCAGGTTCCCAAGAAGGTTCGTGTCATTGGGAAGGACCAACTCGTTCATTTCAATCATGGATTCTTTTGGTGATTTCGCGTTCATACGACACCTAAAACATAAGTTTTGAAAATATCCCACAGGAGGTCGCAGAGTTCCTCGTTTTCATAGGTTTCCTCATCGCGGTCCTCAAGTCGGAATGTGTTTTGTTCAAAAAGTTTGCCTTCCTCCGGAGGGATGAACAGTTTAAAGCCTCTTTGGCCAAACTTTGATTTCCTGATATAATCCAACAGCTGCCCGATGCTCAAAAGGGGCAGGCAGTCTTCCAGGTTGAAGAATTCATCAGGCTCGATATAAAGCGCATCAAAATCCCCGGCAAATTCGTCTCCGTCGGATTCCTCTGCAAATAAACCGTCCGGCGCATCGCTTACAGGAGCAGTATCCCCATCTTCTTCGGCTTCATTCTCCATCAGCCTGAGCCGACGGAGAACAATTCTCGGTAAGCGGCCCGAATCATTGATCAGAACCTGTCCTATCACAAACTCGATATCCTTATATTCTTCGGTCTCCACATTGGTGCAGATGGATGCCACAGCCAATTGATTTACGTCCGGTTTCCAAAGGGATCTGAGCATTTCTTTCTGTCCGGCCGTCAGGCTTTTCAGGTCCTCAGGTGTAATATGCTCCTTCATGGGCTTGACCTCCCGTGTTCAGTCCGTCCTGGGTTCTCTTTTTAATAATTATAATACAAATTTGCTTTTCCAGGCTATCCGGGTTTCTTGCCTTTATTTCAGAACATAAGGATCTTCCTCGGTACCGGTGCCGCCGACCGCTAGGGAAGAAGCACAAAGATATAATGCGGGACGAACCCCTATACCGCACAACACGGCATAATCGCTGTATATGTAGTTGCCCTCCAGGCCTACAATGCACACTTCACAGGGGGTTTGGGCATTTGGTGTGCGAAGCCACCACATGAACGCCCCTCCGGCCTGGTTTTTCAAATGTTTATACCAGCCGGATTCGTCACGCCTGATGGCTTCGTCGGTCAGGTAGGCCGTCAGCAGATGCCCTTTGTCATAGAGGTATGCGATCGCCTCCTCAACGGACAGCAGGAAAACCCTGTCCTCAACTTCCATGTAGTAGGCGTCGTCGATGTTGAACAGCACATCATCCAGGGAAGCCCGAGAAAAATCGTATGGAACACTTCCGCCGACAGCTTTGCCCTTGTCTGTCTCAGAGAGGGTCACTTTATGTTTGACTTTCTGTATCATGGCCTTTTCTTCATCTGTGAAATTATACAGAAACCCCGATTCCTTGTCATAGTCGTTCAGGCCATACCAGACAGCCTCAACACTGGGGGGTTGTGTTGAATAATTCACCTTTTTCTGATCCGAGTTCAGCCATTCCCGAATATTGGAGTTTGCCCATGCGTTGCTGCCCTTCATGGCCCGCAGTTCTTCAATCGAATAGTAAGAATAAACCTGATCCCGCGGCATCTTGTTGTCGAATGTTACACCCGCATTCTGGTTGTATGTACCGCTTTCAGAGGCATCAAAGGGCTTCAGGGTCAGAATTCTTGATGAAAGCAAAAGCGGCTGACCGCTATCGTTGATATGGATGACCACCCAGTCAATTGGCTGGCCGTTATATCTGCCAAACCGTATGTAATCCCCTACCTCCAGTTGGATTTTTACTTCCTGGATCTCTTGGGGCGCACCATTTCCCTGTTCCGGTGCCCGACCCGCAGGAGAAGGTTCGGAATGTGCTGTTCCATTTGTCATTTCCACAGGCGGATTTACGCCGGCTGCATGGCCAGGCCCCTCTGCCGGCTGGGAATCATCCGCACCTGTTGCGTTTGCTTCCTTTTTACCGGCTGTTTCCTGGGCCCCCGACAGCTGGGATGAGGCATTTGTCACGGTTTCCGTTCCCGGCGTGCTGTCTGCCAAGGCAGACCGTGTCACTTCAGACTGCTGCACCGCAGGCCGGCCCGACATGGTTATAAACACGTACACTGCCAGTCCAATCGCCAGGATGCCTATCACGACAAGCAGAACCGCTCTGTTTCTTCTGGCAGGCTGCTTTATTGGCAGGCTTTCCTTATCCTGTGCGGTTTGCCTGGTTTCTTGGGAAATCTCCGGTTCCTTTTTTCCGGTGTTTCCCAAAAGCTTGTACAGGACATCGATTAAGACATCTATATGCTTTTCGAGTTCGGGTGTCAATGCATCCAGCCAGTGGGTGGAATAGAGGAAATATTCCATGGACCTTGTGGGCAGCACATTCTCAATCCGAAACGGCACAATAATGAGATTCTTATGGACCGCACGCTCCACTTCCCTCAATACCTGCTGCGAATTATTGGATGCGGAAGAGAAAACCAGCACCATGATCTTGCTGGCACCTATGGCATCAACAATGGCTTCTCCCCATTCCTTACCGGGCATGACATCACGCGGAGCAATCCAGCATCTTATCCCGGCATTTTCAAGCGCCGAACAGATGGCATCCGCCACTTGCTTGTCATGAAATGAGTAGGAAATGAAAACATCATGGGCCATTACCGAATCCTCCTGTAAATTATCGCCATTATTTTACACAAAACACCAAAGCATTACAACTTCATTCCCCAATTTAACCGGTAGAGGATGACAAAATGATATTGACCATGGTAAAATACTAATATATTTTATAATACAATTAATATCATATTCTGTGGTATATAGGTATATATAACGATTTTTATATATTTGGCGATATTTTTGCCCACTGTGAGTTCGTCGTCGGGGGGTAATATGATGCTGAAGTTCAAAAAGCCCAACCTCAAGCTGCTGACATCTGCCACGAAGGCTAATAAGCCCAGGATGCCGAAAATCATGCTGCCACAGTTCAAGCTGAGAACACGACTAATGCTATCCTTCATCTTCCCAATACTGGCCATTGTCATTATCGGTATCTCTTCCTATTCCCTTTCAAAAAATGAAATTACCAGGATCGCCATCGGCACGTCACAGGAAGTGGTAAACGGAGAAATCGCTTTTTTCAACATGCTGGCCCAAATCATCGAATCCCAGGCCATGCAGCTGATGACCAACACGGATGTGCGAACGGCGTTGAAGCCTGAATTCCTGGAAATGGATAAAAGCGCCCAGACCGAAACCATAAGCCGGATCAAATCCCTGTTGTCCTCCATGACAGCCAATAACGACTATGTCAAGGACTATTCCATTATCGGTTCAGGTTACAGTATTTTCACCAATCCCAATATCACTGTCCGAAATCTTGAACAGTTAAAGACCATAAGCCTCTTCGATTCCTTCATTTCAGGAAAATCCAAGAGCGCATGGATAGGGGATACAAGTGCCATATCCGCTCTATATGGCGGTAAGGGCACTAAAGGACCATCCCTTTGTTATGTCATGCAGTATATTGACATTTATACGGGCAAGCTGCTGGGGGTTCTGGTCATTGAAACCTCGCCTAGCGTCATCGTCGGCATGGTGGATAGGATGAGCGCCGGAATGGGCGATTGCCATATCGTCAGCCAGGACGGCTTTGATAACGCGTTGGTAAACTCTGATAACAGCTCCAGCCATGAAGATAATTACGCCTTTTCGAATGAAGCGTTCTTCAGCGAATTCATTAACAGCGGCGACCCGATAAAGGTGTTCGAAGAAAAGGACGAAATCATCATTCTGGGCAAAGCCTCCAAGAACGCCGTCATTATTGGCACCGTCATCCCCAAGAAGACGCTCCAAACCGGTGCAAACCGGATCCTGGGCATCACGCTGGTGATTGTGCCCGTTGCCGTTCTGGTATCCGTTCTCATCGCCCTGATGATTTCCAACAATTTGAGCACCGCCGTGAAGAAGATCGTCGCATTTGCCAAGACCGCCGCATCCGGTGATCTGCGGCAGAAGCTGTCCAGTGACAGAAAAGATGAATTCGGCATACTGATCAACAGCATCGGGCAAATGATCGAAAGCATGCGCAGCCTCATCAATGAGGCGGCCTCCGTGGCCAACAGTGTCATAGAATCCGCCTCTGTCGTCAGCACTTCCACCCAGGAAGTTGTCAAGATTACGGAGGATATCACGGCCGCCATAGGTGAGATCGCCGCCGGAGCCAATGCGCAGGCTATGGACACGGAAGAAGGTGTGAAAAAGACAAGCGAGCTGGCCTCCAGTATCAATGCCGTGGCGGAAAGCACCAGTCAGATTGAGGAAGTATCCAACACCACCTTCAGACTGACCAAGAACGCCCTCTCCACCATGAACGAGCTTGACGAAAAAGCGGAGCAGACCGACCAGATCATCCGCCAGGTTCGCAACGACATCATTGATTTAAGCAAGCACAGCAGCGAAATAACCAGTATCGTCAAGGTCATCAGCCGTGTGGCTGATCAAACCCGCATGTTGTCGCTCAACGCATCCATTGAGGCGGCAAGGGCCGGAGAAATGGGCCGTGGTTTCGCCGTAGTTGCGGAAGAAGTGAAGGTTCTGGCTGACCAAACCGCCGCTTATGCTTCGGACATCGCCGCCCTGGTCAATAAGATCCAGTCACACATTAAATCCACCGTCAACAAGGCGGATGCCACTGAAAATATCCTCAACGAGCAAAATAGGGCGCTTGTAAAGGCAAAGGATTCCTTCAACGCGATCTCCGATTCCATGGATCGCCTCATGGAAAAGGTTCAGGCCATCCGATCCAGCACAACCGAAATGGATCAGAACAAGGATCAGGTGCTCAATGCCATCATGAGCATATCGGCCGTATCGCAGGAAACGGCGGCGACCACGGAGGAACTGTCGGCTTCATCGGAAAGGCAGATGGCAGAACTGAAAGAGTTCGAGAAGAAAGCACTGCTCCTGGAGGAGGAGGCCAATCGCCTGAAGGAAGCATTGAAGATGTTTATGGTTTGATGTTGAACCGCAAAGCCTGTATTCGGAAGATTACCGTATTCTGCAGAAACTTAATAAAGCAGGGTGGATAACCACCCTGCTTTTCTATGAGGACTCATCATGGTCCTTAAGAAAATTCTTTCGTTATTATTATAAACGGTTATATCAAGCCTAACCTGGTATTTTTATCTTGTCAATGCCTATAATCACTACCATTCCAGGCTGAATATAAATCTTGATAATTATTAACATATTTTTCCGATGTTGTATAATATCTAGCGGCAGGATACGTATATATATGTCAAAATTAGCTACTATTTCAATGGGGGTAAAGTATGGTAAGAAAGTTGATAAATCACTCGTCTATCATTACATGCATCATGCTGTTTTTGTTTACCGTTACATCGTTCGCCGTGGTTGCCAAAATGGAAACAGGAGGTGGACCATAAGGAAGGGCAATCATGACAGGCCAATTAGAAACTGAGAAAGGAGTCTCGTGGGTACCTTTTATGCAAGATAGCGTATATGGCCGTACAGCTATTAATGTATCAACAGGAGAGGTTACCGTATCAATAGACGTAACTTATAGAGACGCCTCAGGAAACATAGGCTATTCGTCAGGATATAAAAGCGGTAAAAAGGACGTTTCAATAACTGTAAGTGTTCCTTATTTGTGTACCGGTGTAAGTGCAGAGTCTGAACATACCGCTTCAGACGATAACTATGGCGCATGTGGTGGCTCACTTTCTGAAACATTCTAAACCTTATATAAATATATACATATCCTGCTACTAAGTGAGGTAGGAGTTGAGCTATGTTTAGAAACCTTATAATGATACCAAAAATTAAGACAGACAAAACAGCCCAAATAAGTTAGAATGGAACTATGGAAAAGAGAAAACATTTTACACCTGAACAAAAAGCAAAAATAGTGATTGAGGTCATCAA
>Ga0134102_1003119_pt1 | contig 9740 bp, 8 predicted proteins | sample 13_3_2metaG_FD_94447 | JGI IMG/M metagenome (GOLD analysis project Ga0134102, IMG submission 94447) | Switchgrass degrading microbial communities from high solid loading bioreactors in New Hampshire, USA - 13_49_3.3_201_A3 metaG | ecosystem: Engineered > Bioreactor > Semi-continuous > Anaerobic >...
AAGAAATATTCTCTTGTAAAATATTAATAAAATTAAGACAAAATTGATGACTTTTGACTATATGGCTCTAGAGGAAAGCATACCTGATTCATTGACATATCAATTCATTGGCCTTGCCCTGAAATTAATCCACCCATTTTTTTATGTTGTATTTGTCTGAATATATCCTTTGTTTCGTCTGCATCTTTCATATTGAAGATAATATTTATTAGTTTTAAGATAAATGAACGGCGGGTATTGGGTATTAACATGCATCTTCACCGTTCCCATTTCCGCGATTTTAAAATACCCTTTCATGTTTGAACCTAATTCTGAACCGTTTTTGCTTATTCAGTATCCGGCAAACGGCAGCATTTATTTGAAATAAAGCATGATCATTTTTACAATTCCACTAATAGAACCTTAATTGAGTATTTCTGTAGGACTCAATTTTCCTGTCTGTTATCTTATCACCGGGTTCAATATTTCCAATTAGCATCGGAGATTTGGGATCATGCTTCATGATGTTGTTTTTAACCGTGTTATCGCTATAATTGGCATAACAGTACAGGCACCCGTGTTTACAGGTATTGTAGGCCCCTATGTCTATGCTTTCTGCGCAACCACATATATCACGCTGATTTTTATCTTTTTTAACGTTTATATTTTCACCTGCTATATCCGATATCAGCCTGGCATCAATACACTTTGCAGGTTCTATCCCTGCGGATGACAGATCCACCGACTCCGAGCACGCTTTAATTTCCAGCCCATACCGCGATGCTATCTCAGACAGCGCTTTTCCGGTTTCAATCATATCTCTTTCACTTATATCAGCAATATTAAAGCCTTTCATATTCCTTTCGGATTTCTTATAGATATCCATAAAACTGATTATGCAGCGCTCGGTATAATCTTTCAGCCTTGATGCCAGCATATCAAAATATTTTTTATGATATTCAATATCCATCCTATCTGTCAGTATAATGGGATCATATCTCCATACCGTCCTCCTTTTTCCTGTTAAATCAGACAGCTTTTTAAACGATTCGATAATATGCTTTTTCTGAGCGACGTTCCTTTCAATTTTACTGTCATACGGAGTAATTGTTATTTGAAAATAATAGTTATATTCCTTTAACAAGTCTAACTTATCAAGCATGTTTGACGGGTCCTTCGTCCAGAAAACAATACAGTCGGTTATATCAGGGTCCAGGATAACCCTGCTCACCTGATGGTAGTTCATAGGATTTCTCACTAAAACAAATCCTTCCTTTAACCGGTTGAAAAACCATTCGGTATAAAAAGCCGGTATGTCCGTCCTCCGGCTGACACTTAAAATCAAGTAAATTCCTCCGTCCTAAACAATCCAGTGTTATTCCGGTATTCTGTTACCTATGAAGATATACCTGTTATCAACGAAGTTTTCATAGCTTTTATGCTGTTTTCAGCTTCATTAAGTCCTTACCGCCAGCTTATGTATTCAGGCAGCAGCCGGACAAAACCGGTTTTAAATTAAATGCCTGTCCATGTATATTCCCCTGTTGTGCAGAAATCATAAATTTGAACCCGTAAAATTCCACTTCAAATGCCAAATCACCCCAGGGCTGAACAGTCAGTTCAGTAGTGTTCAGCAGCCTGTCATCAGCAACATAACCTTCGGTAATGCCCAGCAGAACCGAATTATCGCAAAGTGATACCCCGACCAGGGGATCACCGCTCTCAGGCGCTGTGAGAAATCAATCTTCCAACCCGCCGAAGCAAATTCTTCCGCTGCCTTGTAGGGATCGGCACAGGCAAGTATCGGTCTGATCATAAAATCCGTGTTTCGTAATAAAAGTAAGCCCGCAGCAGATTACGTTTTGTCCGGAACTGGTACTTAGTGAACTTCCAGGTTATAAACACGGCACTTAAGTTAAGCTTCAACTGTTCATAAGTTTATCTTAAGCAAAAAATTAAAGGGGTTCAATAGCATCTTTATATTTATTGATTATGCGTCCACATTCGCATGATAATGGAATACTAAGAAAGTTTCATGAATCCCTTTATACTGCTCTTTAAGCTTTTACCCGCGTTCGTACTGCCTTACCGGATAACATCATTTTCAATCTAAATTTTAAAAATCACACAATAAAATTCTTAAGTCATACCCTGGTATATATATTTTAATATGCAGTTATGATAGCAAATTTTATATAAACAAGAAACAAGCATTAAGCTTGTTTCTGCTCTTTCCAAAGATTATACCGTTTTATACCTGATGTTGCTTCAGCAATTTTGAATCGGCCCAACCGTTTGTTTTCAAACCCTTCATCCGGATTCATTTCTCATATGTACGCAATATGACTTAAGAGAAATATATATTTTCAAGCCTTACAAGTTATCTTTTCGAACTTTCCCGTTGAATTAAAAGCTTGTCGGTAATACCTCGCATCAAAATAACGACTGCCATTCCGATTCTTGTGCTAAGGATACGCAGCAGAATTGGCTTTTTCTGTCGCAGTTGCCAGTTACTTTCGTCAGTATGCATATTCAAAAGCTCGTCATCATTAAGCTTTTTCCTGTTGTAATAACCGATTTGAGCAATCCCCTCAAGATATAGGGCATGCTTTGGACATATGTTGATGCATTTCTGGCAACTGAAGCATTTGTTCGGGTCTTGTACAGGATATGGATCAAGGGATAACGCTCCGACAGGACATTCTTTCCGGCATAAACCGCATTTCACGCACTTATCCTTTAAAACAGCCAATGAAGTCTCATTTATTAAGTCAATCTCTCTTGATCTTACCGTATTGGAAACCCATCTTTTTATTTTGCTGTATTTCGGCTTTTTTATTTTTTTCCCTTCAGAATAATCCTGATAGACCGAAACCAACTTTTCAGAAAAATCCTTTATTTGAGCGGCATCAATACTATTTGGCCTTCCGATTCCGTCAGTGAATGATTTTAAAAACTGTTTTGCATTCTCAAGTGAGCCAAGAACGACCGGGTGGCTTGGATTGCCTAAAAAGCCCAGGGTTGCGATTACCTGTATGTTTTTTGACATTAAAGCATCAGCGAAGATTTCCCTGCTTCCCCAATATCCCATGGTGGAACATGGGCAAAGTACGGTAAAAGCCGGAACCTTATATGCAAAAGGTCCAGATCGTCCAATAAAATCCATAACAATTTTCGCCGGATAACCACCGTATACAGGAGAAGCAAAACCCAACAAATCACAGTCATAACGGATAGTGTCTTCTTTTTCCACCGAAAGCAGTTCACAGCTGTGTCCCTTTGAAGCAAGATAATTCTGAAGCAATTTGAGCCCGTATTTTGTATTTCCCGTTGCTGAAAAGTAGTAAATCTTGATATTCAGTTTTTTTGTCCCTTTGCTTAAAGAACTCATTTCTCCATCTTCCTTTCTATAAAATTTCTTCTCGCTTAATAAAAGTTATATAACTAACCAGTTGGTTAATTAAGCTTAAAAAATTTTTATGGCAGATGCGCCGCCAGATGAGTTTTTACATAAACCCGATAAAAGGTTTCGCGCAGTTCCTCATCGCTGACGTTATACAGGTTTTCCCACTGTTCTTTATATAACGCATAAGCCAAAAATGGCATAAGGCCTGTAAAGAATTCCATAACAAGCAGTTCATGCTTGTCTTCCGGGAATTTAAGGCCTTTCGCGTTATATTCCCTTCTAATGTATTCAATTTCAGCATTAATAATGATATTTCCAAGTTCCATTACTACCGAAGGCTTTGCATTTTCCTTTACCGATTCAGCTATCGCAATTTTTATTATCTTTCTGTTTTTAAGAATAAAATCAATATATGTATCAAACAGTTTTCTGTAATTATCACCCGAAGATATATCCGGTATGTTCCTGGCAGATTGAACAAGCATATTCTTTGCCTCTTCAAAGAGGTTTTCCATTATTGTTTCAAGTATTTCATTCTTGCTTTTAAAGTAATAATATATCAAAGCCTTGTTAACACCTGCTTCTTTTGCAATATTATCAACCCTGGCACCATCAAAACCTTCCTCTGAAAATATTTTCTCGGCAGTTTTCAATATCCTGGCTTTTGTTTCAACAGAGTCCCGCATGACCGATCAATAACCCCCCTAAAAATATTAACTAATCAGTTAGTTATATTTTATGATCAATAAGAAAAATCTGTCAATAATAAAGTATCATTTTAAGAAAGAAGGTTTCAGAAAATCACAGCATTCATTAAACATCCTGCCTACCATGCGGCTGATTATTTTACTTCCTTTATCCTTCGTTGCATGCGAAGGATAACCCAGATTCCCGACATAGCCTTGGGGTAAACTGCTATCTTCATGAAACAGGTATTTCCTGAAATCATCAAACTGTATGTCATGTTCCCTTACTGATTCCATTTTTACTTTTTCGGGATACAGGTACAATGCAACTGATGTTTCACCTTCACAAGCATGCCTGATGGAAGATTGCTTTTCAAGTATGTCTGAATAGTCAATATCAGACAGGTCGTATAGTTTAATATCATCAGATATTTTTTCCATTGCCTGAATATGGAAAGGATCGCCATGATATGTCAGCAGCAAAAAGTGTTTAAACCCTTGATGCCTCCACCAGCCGGTTATTGATACTATTATTTCCCTCAGGGTTTCGGGCTTTATTGATGTAGTTCCTGCCAAATGCATGTCGCATGGGAGATTAACGCCATAGTTTATTGCAGGGGCAACCAATGCATTAGTTTTTTCAGATAAAATTTTGGCCATATATTCTGCTATAAAAGTATCATTTCCCAGCGGTAAGTGATATCCGTGCTGTTCACAGGTTCCTACCGGAATTATCAAATTGTCATTCACTTCTGATACATGTTTTCAACCTCATCCCAAGTCATGCCAGCCATTAACATTTGAACATACCTCCTTAATTTTTTGCTAATCTCACATATAATAACCAAACCATGTATTTTCATCATTAGACAAACGCGATTTTGGGCCAAAGATTGTATTGCTGCCGGCGCTAAAAGCTTACCTTTTTATTTTGGAATATGTTCCAACAACACTTGAAATAATAACACCTGTCCATAAGCATATATTGGCAAACAATAACAACAGGCCTGCTCCGTAATCATCCTCATGCCCATGCGCGGGAAAAACTTTAGAAATTAGCAATAGTAAAATAAACCAGTGAACAGCATACGGAATTGAAATTAAAAATACGTTCAGCCATTTACCGTCTGAAAAATAGCCGGTTAATACTGTAAATACCGCTATTATTAAAGCAACTCCTCCATACAATATTATGAATAATATTACGGGATTAGTGAATACCAAATTACTTAATATTGCAAATCTTGAATAAGTTACTGAAATAAAGGCAAACAGGAAGCTTAATAACTGCGTTTCCAGTATTCTCTTACCAATCCCCGGAGAACCTGCTCTCATATTATCCCCTGTCCATAAAACTATATATAAACATCTTGACTTCTATAAAATATCAATTTTGTATATATTATCATACTTATACATAGAATTCAACATGCAGTCCAATTTAAGCCCGCTTCTTATCTCTCATTGGAACCGGGGAACACCGGAGCAAATGGCGGAATGGCTGCGAAACAAGCTTATGACACTCGAATATCGGCAAAATTGAAACCTGTACGTCTGACGGGCTTAACCTGTCCGATTGATAAAGGACGCCCGGAGAAATTTCACAGGCAACAGTCGGGACTTTGGACATGTTTTATAGTGTTTGACAAAACTACAATTTCATTTTATAATAAATTGCATGCATTTAACATGCGGACATGGCGGAATTGGCAGACGCACCAGACTTAGGATCTGGCGGGTAACCGTGGGGGTTCAAGTCCCTTTGTCCGCACCACTTAAGCAGCTAATTGATTAACTTCATCATTAGCTGTTTTTTTATGCCTGAATAAGAAAACAGTCCCCCGTTTAAGCGTATTCCCTGGTTTTACGAGATGCTTGTGGCACTTGCAATCAAATTAATCAAAAACCTGATTTTATAAGGTATCTGATAAAATTGTTTTATAGATTACATACATTTCGGAGTTCATTTCTCATGCAAATTGCTTCTTCGCGGCACGCAATATCGAATTCCTCTTCTGAAAATTTGCCCGCCCATTTTTTTGATTTATACGCGCACATTAAGCTTCTTGAGGCATTAATTATCGCACCAAGTCCGTCCTTGTCAAATGCGCCTGCGACATCCTCAGCTCCTCCGCCCTGGGCACCGTAACCCGGGACAAGAAAACAGGTATACGGCATTCGTTCACGCAGTGATTTAAGCTGCTGAGGCCATGTTGCCCCAACTACAGCACCAACTGATGAATACCCGCATTCTCCGATTATACTTTTTCCCCATTCCATAACGAGGTCTGCCATAACTTCGTATACTTTTCTCCCGTCTTCGACAACCATGTCCTGCAGTTGGACAGATGACGGGTTTGATGTTTTAACCAGGACAAAAATCCCTTTCTGGTATTTAATGCAATCTTCAATCATAGGTTTTATACCATCAATTCCCAGATAGCCGTTCACCGTTAAAGCATCAGCATTATAGGCCGGTTTGGTTAAGTTATCTTCCAATAAAGCCTCTCCCAGGTAGGACTTTGAATAGGCTTCTGATGTTGAGCCGATATCATTTCTTTTTCCATCGGCAATTACCAGCATCCCCTTTTCACGTCCATACCTTACTGTTTCCTCAAAGGCTCTGACACCCTCCGTTCCATACATTTCATAGTAGGCAAGCTGTGGTTTTATTGCGGGTATAACATCCGAAACGGCATCAATAAGTCTTCTGTTAAATTCCAGAATGCTTTCCGAAGCAGCTTTAAAAGTGTTTCCGTAAATCTCCAGGTTCTTTTTCCGGATTGATAGAGGTATATATTCAAGTTTTGGATCAAGCCCCATAACAGTCGGATTTTTAAGTTTTTTCACTTTATCCGTCAACCTGTCTATAAACATGAAATCATTCCTTTCGATGAAAATCAATTAAAAATCGCCAAGCTGGATTATAATTCGCCTGCCGTATGGTAAGACAGTATCAAAAAAGTTGCTCATCATATATTACTTAAACCCACAAGTTCCCCGTCTTTAACCACTATTCTCCCGTTTACTATTGTAGCAACAACTTTCCCTGAAACCCGAAATCCGTGGAACGGGGAATTTTTGCTCTTTGATGCAAATTTTTCTGTATCAACGGTGTAATCCATATTCGGGTTAAAAATGGTTATATCGGCCATTTTACCTTCAATGAGCTTTCCTTTATCAATCTTAAGGATTTCTGCAGGCTTAACCGACATTTTCGTTACAAGTTCACTCATGCTCATATGTCCGGTTTTAACAAGAGCGGTATACGAAAGCGGCAGAGCAGTTTCAAAACCAACCAGTCCATTGGCCGCTTTATCAAACTCAACATTTTTTTCATCCATATGGTGCGGCGCGTGATCAGTTGCAATTATATCAATGGTTCCGTCGCAAAGTCCCTTTATTATTGCCTCTACATCTTCTTCATTCCTCAAAGGAGGGTTTACTTTTGCCAATGTATTGTAACCTTCACATGCTTTTTCAGTAAGGGTAAAGTAATGAGGGCATGTCTCGGCGGTTACGTTAACACCATTCCTTTTTGCATTCCGTATGATTTCAACTCCCAGCGCGGTGCTGACATGGCAGATATGCACAGGTACATTCAGCCTTTTTGACAGAAGGATATCCCGTGCTATCATGATTTCTTCAGCGGCCTTTGATATGCCCCGAAGCCCCATTGCTGTTGACAGCGCGCCTTCGTTCATAACCCCGTCTTCCGCAAGGTTTGAATCTTCACAATGGCATATTACCGGCAGGCCAAACATCTTCGCATATAACATTACCTTTTTCATTACCGAGGAGTTTTCCACTGAACGCCCGTCATCCGATACCCCCACAATTCCTGCTTCCTTCATTTCGCCTATTTCTGCAAGTTCTTCTCCTTTAAGTCCTTTTGTCATTGCCCCTATCGGGAAGACATGAACCACTCCCTCCCTTTTGGCTTTATCAATAATATATCGGATTACCGTTTTGTTATCGGCTACAGGGTTTGTATTTGCCATACAGGCTACAGACGTAAAACCGCCCATAGCCGCACTTTTTGTGCCGGAAACAATATCCTCCTTGTATTCATACCCCGGATCCCTGAGATGGCAATGGGCATCAACAAGCCCCGGAAGCACATATGCGCCGTCAGCGTCCAGAACCGCATCTGCCTCAGCCTCATAGTTTTCCTCCACTTTCGCAATAATTCCGTCTTCTATAAAAACATTCTGCCTTTTTTCATACCGTTCGGTTACCACAATACCATTTTTTATCAGTATTTTCATAACACTCCCCCTGCTCTGTTTTTGTTATATGAATTATCCTGCGCACATCTCCTGAACCGGAAGATTTATCAAATTGGTGGTGTACTTGGCATCCTTGCTGTTTTCCTTGCCAGCCAGCATATATAAAAGAGCCATTCGGACAGCCACCCCATTGGTAACCTGTTCGTTAATGACCGAGTTGGTACCGTCTATTACGCTTGATGACATCTCTACACCACGGTTGACAGGTCCCGGATGCATCCACAAAGCATGCTTCTTTGCCAGAGACATATTAGCCGGATTCATTCCGAAGAATTTTGCATACTCGGACTTTGAAGGGAACAAGGCATTTTTTTGCCGTTCAAGCTGCATTCTTAACCCCATAACAACATCTGCCTGGTAAATTGCATCATTAATTGTAGGAGCGACCTCTACTCCCATCTTTTCTATTTCGGGCGGCATTAAAGTTGCCGGGCCGAAAATTACAGGCTTTGCACCCATCTTCGCAAGGCCGATTATATTGCTCCGGGCAACCCTACTGTGGTATATGTCCCCTATTATCGCAACTTTAAGACCTGCCAGGGATTTATAGTACTCGCGGATAGTGTACATATCAAGAAGAGCCTGTGTTGGATGCTCATGCATTCCATCACCGGCATTAATAACAGAGGCATTTATGTGTCTTGCCAGGAGATGGGGCGCTCCTGACATATTGTGCCTGATTATTATCACGTCAGCTCCCATCGAATCCAGCGTTTTACCTGTATCAATAAGCGTTTCACCCTTGGCAACACTGCTTGTTGATACACTTATGTTAATTGTATCAGCTCCCATATATTTTGCCGCTAGTTCAAATGATACCCTGGTTCTGGTACTGTTTTCATAAAAAAGAGTCAACACGGTTTTTCCGCGCAGGTAACTTGTTTTCTTTTCTCCACTGAGAATTATTTTTTTCATAACTGCTGCAGCATCAAGTATCGATGAGATTTCCTCCGAAGATAACTCAGAAATTCCAAGTATGTCTTTTTTATTAACCTTCATAGCTCTCCCCTCTTTTCTTTTTTAGTTTTAAACTCAACCCGGGTTAAAAAAGCACAAAAAAATAGTAAGACCAAAAGTCTTACTATTTTATAAAAACCATATTTATTGTTTTATGAATTATTGAAAATGGAAACACGATGCCTGGGGAACTAAACTTTCTTCTTTTAAGTTTTATCAACACCCCAGTGTTGTACAACATCGTCACTCCCTTTGCAAATTTTTATCATTATATCACAAAACTAATACACCTGTCTATAAAAATTTCAATTTTTTTTAGCAGTATAAATTGCAATATTAAATGCCGTGAAAAATTTGGTAAATCCATTGCTTACTGGAATAAATTCTATACATCATACCGCCATTTCTATGGCTGACCTATAA
>Ga0134102_1003139_pt1 | contig 9678 bp, 6 predicted proteins | sample 13_3_2metaG_FD_94447 | JGI IMG/M metagenome (GOLD analysis project Ga0134102, IMG submission 94447) | Switchgrass degrading microbial communities from high solid loading bioreactors in New Hampshire, USA - 13_49_3.3_201_A3 metaG | ecosystem: Engineered > Bioreactor > Semi-continuous > Anaerobic >...
AAAACTATTGTCCACACAAAGAGGTCAAAATATTGTTCGGCCCATTCCTGCCTTATCTTTTTGTATGCCATAGAATAGTAATAAACATCTTGCCCAAGCAAGAAATAATCCCTGGCCGTTTTATAATCGCCTCTACGGTATAAAGCTTTACCAACACCTACATATGCATATTGAAAAGCCGGATTATGATCTATTACTTTTTCCCATTCCTCCATCGCCAAATCATAGTTAAATTGTGACTGATACTTAACAGCATTATGGATGCTTTTGCCATAATCATTTAATTCAAAAACTTTAATGGATTCACTTCCTCGATCAGCAACCAATAACCTATCTTCCCCCATAAATTTAACATCTACGGGCAGTTGAAATCTCCATTCGGCAGTACCTGACTCCCCAAATGCGTATAACATATAACCATCTTCATCATACGCAAAAATCCTTGAACGCTTAGTGTCAAGTACTACATACAAACCATAATCATTGACATCAATAGCACTAAGCGTAGATTTACCTGCTGGTACTCTCAACCCATAGTGATTGTATTCTAAATCTCCCTGGGGTTTCACACCCGTCCCAACGGGATATCTCAAAATATTCCTACCTTTTGCATTCAACTTTCTAATGGGCTCTTCATCTCCGGAACCCGCCACCGTAGCGTATACAAAATCGTCCCCATCTATTGTTAAGTTACTAAAATTAACAGGAAGCCACAGCCGCGATCGGGCACGTTGTTCCGCGGTTTGAAGCCTCCTCCAGAAAAGTTGTATAGGAGTATACCCGACTTCTACCACTCCAAAATATCTCAAAAACGTACCATCAGGATTTATTTCTACCAGTCCTTCATAAATGTTATTAGCAACTACATAAATACGCCCTACACTATCCACCGCTACCTTCAATGGTTGATATGCAACATTTTCAGGTATAATAATCCCTTCCGGCTTACCCAAAATTCTTTTTATAGACCAATCCGATCCAAAATGAAGTATACGACCTTTCGAAGGTTCGCACGCATACAACTCTTCGTTGTCTGTTACCCACATACCTGTAATATCACTTATCTCCTGCTCTTTACCATTGTAAATAAAACTGGTTAATTCTCTTATCAAGTTAAAATTATGATCAGTAATTACAATTTTGCCGTTACATCCAATATAAACATGCTTATCGGAAACAAATATACTATTAATTCCATCTAAATCCTCTATCCCCAAATCTTCAGCATTAACGCTTTTTATATAATTATAGGGCGAAGGGGCTTGAACAGGATGATATCCAGTATCAGTATAATAGTATATATAGCTCAATATATCGCCAGCAAACACATCGTACTTTGCAAAAAAACAGCTAAGCATTAACACAACCGCACTCACTATAGCTCTTAATCGTATTCTTTTTTTGTTCATTTTTTCACCCACCTACTCTTTTAAGCCTGAAGTCGTCATAGTCTCTATAACGTTACTTTGAGCTATAATAAATGTAATTGTAGGAATTAAAAACATAATAAGAGAGACGGCTGCCATAACACCCTGTCTTGCAATTCCTACCCTTGCAATCTGTCCTAAAGCATAACTAAATGTTTTCAAATTTTCTTTATAGATATACATGTCTCCCGTGACTCCCCACATAGTTTGAAAAGAAACTATAAACAATGTTATCCATGCAGGTTTCACAGAAGGCATTATCACACGCCAGAAGATTGCAAATTCGCTTGCCCCATCAATACTAGCGGCTTCAATTAACGATGATGGTATTTGTTCCATAAAATTTTTCATTAAATATAGTCCTAAAGTTGCGGCAAAAGCAGGTAAAATAATCGCCCAATAAGTATCTATTAATCCCAGTTTTGAAATAATAACGTAATTGGGTACAGCAGTTACTACAGGAGAAAACATCAGCGAAAGAACAATAATCCTTGAGATAACTTCGCTCCCAAAAAACTTGTATTTGGCTAATGGATAAGCTGCCATCGAAGCAAATATAACCTGCCCTGCAGTACCTATAACAAGTATAAAAATCGTATTAAAAATATATCTAGAAAGCGGTATAACGGAATCCTGGAATATTACTCTTAATTCTAGAAAATTATTAAGAGTAGGGGTTTTAACAATTATATCCGGTGGAAATTTTAAAAGTTCGTGTAGTGGCTTAAAAGCATTATTAGCCATAAAAATAACCGGGAAAAGGAACAAAAAAGCTAGAAAGGTAAGAAAAGCAACAAGCAAGATATTGCCCCACACCGAACGATTGCTTCTGGTATTGGTAAAAAATTTAATGAAGGCATTGGGGGCTCTCTTATATTTTATTCTTAAATTTTGCTTTTTCTCCAACGAAACCGTTGATACTTTAAATGATGCCATATTTAAGTCCCCACCCTCTTTATGAACTTCTGTATAAGTAAATTAGTAAATACCATCATCCCGAAGAGTACTACTGCGATTGCCGAAGCATATCCCATCTCCATTCTTATACTACCATAATCCAGAAGATGATTAGCTATAGTATGTGCTCCGTAATTAGGACTCGGAAAACCTGTTAAAGCAACAGTTATATCTCCTACCCCCAAAGCGCTGGTAATGGACATGATTGCGCCAAACATCAATTGGGGTCTCATATTTGGCAAAGTTATATACCACAGCTCTTGCCATCTGTTTCTAATCCCATCTATCTCTCCTGCTTCATACTGAGTTTTATCAACAGTCTGCAACCCCGCAATAAAGGCCAAAAATCCAAACCCCAAGCTCATCCAAAGAGAAACCAATATGACAACAGGCAACATATATTGAGTATCCTGCAACCATAGTATCGGTGAATCAATTATTCCCCACTCCAATAATTTAGCATTTAGGTAGCCGTAAGGATCTCCTGAAAATATAATGGTGAATATCAAATATACATTTCCCGAAATACTTGGAGCGTAAAAAATGATCGTCAAAATAGCCCTGATCTTAGCAGGAAGTTCATTTATAAGCCATGCCATTAAATAAGCCAATAAATATCCTATAGGACCTGTTATAACAGCAATTACAAAAGTATTTTTAACGGCAGTAATAAAAATATCATCATTTAAGAATAATCTCCTATAATTACTAAGCCCAACGAACTTAGGAAATTGAAGCAAATTAAAATCGGTAAAACTAATTATTATAGAAATCAAAACGGGCAACGCAACAAAGATACAAAACAAAACTAAAAACGGAAACATCATAAGATATAAATCTTTATTTCTTTTAAAACCATATACCCGGATTTTATCTTCCATCTAAAACATCACTTCCTTCTTTTATTCAATGCCAAATTCTCTTCGTTTTATAGCCAGTTCATTATTAATTGCATCAGCAGCTTCATAAATAGCATCTACAGGATTCTTGCTTTCTGATTCGGTCACTACGGATAAAAACGCATTTTCAATTAACCGACCCGTAATATAACCACCCGGTACTTGCGGAACGGTTCTTAACCATTGCAAACTATCTTCCAAAACCTGTAGATTGTCCTTTCCCCAACCTAGCTTCTTAAAAGCTTCGATATTAGCAGTGGTATAACGTCCAGCCAATCCCAGAACCGATTCCATGGCAGTGGCAAAATCATACTGTGCCTCTTCAGAAGTCCACCATTTCAGAAATTCCCATGCCAAATCGGTCGTCCCTTTTCGTTCAACTATATTTTTTACTATAAAAGCTCCGCTTACCGTTACCGGATTGTCGTGTCTTATAACACCCTCAGAAGAAACAATGCCAGGTATTACAGCCATAGCCCATTGTCCTTTTATTTCGGGGGCGGCTACGGACAAGGAATTAAAAGTTGTAAGGTCAACGACACCAATGGGAATTTCCCCTAGCCTAAATCTAGTAACAAAATCGGTGGATACGATAAAGTTATGTTTCGTATACAATTCAGTCCAGTATTTAAATGCATTAATACCCTCTTCACTGGTAATAGCAGTTGACTCTCCTTCATTATGATATAGAGCTCCGTCCATCTGATACAATAACGATACAAATACAGGATTTATATTTTTGGTCATACCGGTTCTCGCAACTGCACCTAATTGAGGCTGTTCAGTCGTGATAAAATAAACGTCCATATTATTCTTCTGCAAAACCGGAACGATAGCCAACAATTCTTCCATAGTTTTTGGCACACGAATATTCAGTTCATCAAAAATATCCGTTCGGTAAAACATCACGTTGAAACTCATCTGATCAGGTAAAGCATAACATGCATTTTCATGCATAAAAGTACCTAATGCCGCTGGAGAAAACCTCTCTCTCAGCTGAGAAAAATCTGGAAACTGCGCTAAATTATACGCGCCACCGCGATAACCTAAATTCATGGGTATACTTGCTGCTGCCTGTATAATAACATCTGGACCGGTACCAGTCAAAGTTGCGGGGATTATAGCTTCAGGAGTTACCAATCTTAAATTTACGTCTATATTATGTTCTTTAGAAAAAGACTCATAAATTAATCGGCGCAAAACATTATATTGGTCCCGACCAGTAGATACCCAAACTTCAATAGCACCCTTCTTATGCCCAGACCCGCCAGCCAAAACTTCATCAAAATTTACTTTAAACGAGCCAATAAAAGCTCGTACTTTATGCATTAAATTTTGAATCAAATTAGCTTCCCCTTTGGGTAGCAAATAATCGGCCGGTGCAACGACAATATAATCTAAAAGTAAAGGCTGCCGCATCATAGAATCTATCCAATATCCCAAAGCTGATATATTATTTTTGAAATCTGCCAAATATCTTCCAATTTCGTTTGGCCTTTGTATTATTTTCCCTAAAGTTATAACCAACATTTCAATGACAGTATTAGCCTCTGTAAAATCTCCCGTAATGCTGTTTATTTCTTCTATAATGTCTTTTAAATTATTGCGCTGTAGAATTAAACGTTCTCTTAAATCGGGAATTAATAAAGTTAAGTTATAATCTCTATACCTATCAGGTGAGGTCCCGGTAACAACTACTATATCTTGATAAATTTTATTAAGTTCTCTCAAAGAATTCTCCACTCTTTCAATGAGTTCACCAAATACTCCAAGGCACACCTCTAAAGAAATCGTATTTTTTCCCTCTTTAAAGTAAAAGTAAAATTCCTCACCGGAGTCTTCATCAGCCAAATAATTAAGATTAAACTTAGTATCATAAGGAAACTTTATTTCACTTGCTTCAGCAAAAGGTATTTCCCCATTTATAGCCAACCTTCGCACAGAAAATCTGCCACGATTATAGGACTGCTTATACCTAAACGCTATCTTATATAAGCCCTCTTTAGGAATGTCTACCTCCCAAACTATCATCTGCCCGGGAAATCTCCACGCATAACCACCAATAGAATTTAAGATTACATAATATGGATGATAGGGTTCGGTTAACGATGACGTACGATCATTAATAGGATAAAGGCTGGGACTGGTTTTTAGCGCAGCATCTTCAGCTTGTATTTTAATAGGTTCTCCATCATAAAATTCATAACCACTTTTTGAGAGCCTGGATATATAGCTTTTATAATCAGGAAGCGGTAATGCCGGGATAAGCTTAATTTTATCCATCCAAATTTCTCCATTTACAGCCTCTATAGTCAATATGTTTTCTCCGGCTTCAAAAAAGAACTTAAAAGGCTCTCCTTTTGAATTAGATAAAATAAATTCATGCCAAACTTCCGTTTCAATTTGAGGAGGAAATGTTTGGTTACCCACTTCTTTTTTATATTCCTGATGTTGATCTTTATAAAAACGTCTAAATGTTATATGCCTTGCTTCTTCAAAAGGATACTCAGAATTGATACGAATTCCCCTTGCAATTTCACTTCCACCTGCAACGGCTTTATAATTAATCATGATATAATAAAGACCGGGCTCGGATAAATTAAAAGAATAAGATACGGTTGAATTTTCTCCTGAAAGTAAAATTCCATCGGAAATCTTTGTACCAACAGCATCTTGATAGTGAATTGCAGATAAAACTACTTCTTCATTATTTTCATTTAAAAATTGAGCATACTCATTTATGTATTCTGAATATGTCTTTTTTGCTTGTTCTACCGCAAAAGCTTGTATGCTGAACTCAAAACCTAACAAAAATATTAACATTGTAATTATTATTTTAACTACTGCTTTTTTCTGTAAATTAATGCCACCATTTCTATCTGCCATAAATTTTAGCATAATCACACCTTCTTTAAGCATTCAATAATAAAGAGATAAAAAGAAATATAAGCGGAAACCATGCTATGTCAAAAGTTACCCTTTCGACATAACATGGTTTTAATATTCAATTAAACAGAACTTTTAAACAAAACATTACTGTTCATTGTCAAGCGTCTCTCTAAACTCAGCAACTTTTTGCTTCAAATCGTCAGGAAGTTCAGCTTCATTGATAAGCCCAGCTTCTATCATAGCATGCAAATCTTCGCCTACTACAGCTTCAAATTCGGCACGCGGACTGCCTCCCACGGCACAGACTCTGTATAATGCTCTGAAGAATACAGGTGACTGTGCAGTAGTATCAGTTGGATCAAATTTATATCGACCAATGTACCAATCCCACAATTCAACGTCTAAATCTGTAGAAAATGCCCTAGGCAGCCCTTTACCATCCCAAGTAATTGATTCTCCTTTAGCTTCTCTTTCTCGATTTTCTAACATTAACTCAGCTTTTTCAGGCCAATAAGAGAATAATAGATTCATATATTGTTCTGGGGTAGCTTTCTTTTCTCCACCTTTTACAACTACAAATACACCATTATCTTTGTAGTAATTGGTATAATTATCAGAAAGAGTTCTATAATCGTTGGGATCTTTGAGAGTTACGTTAGAGCCCCATGGGAAAGGTACTACACCAAAATCAAATTTAGCTGCCCAACCTTCAAAATTCCAGCTATCTCCATGAGTTATTACAATCTTTCCTTCTTCAAAACCCTGCTGTGCTGGATTCCAATCGTAACCCTTTGTCCCATCATCCCGTACCACTTCTGTTGCATTAACAGCTATACCTTCTTTTACTAATCTCTGGAAGAATTCTACTATTTCGATAAAACCGTCAGATAAATAGCCAGGATGATAGGTTTTAGAATCCATCATATAAGCGCCATTTGCAAAAGCCGCACCTCGAGCCCAGTTAAGCGCATGAATGCCTAACACATACGTTCCTTCCGGCAATTTAGATTGTAATTCTTTACAATACTTGTAAAAATCTTCTAAACTCCACTTTCCTTCAACAAACATCTCTCCAGGAGTTTTCTCCATACCAACTTCTTTAATAATATCTCTTCTGTAAACTAGAGCGCTCCATGGAAGCATAGGATCTTTAGAAAATCCTACTATTTTGTCTCCCCACTGGCAACCGCCTTCCCAATATGCTTTTGGTAAATTGTAGTTTTTTACAACCTCTGTCATATCAATAATAGCATCATTGGTAACCAAATCACTAATGTAATATCTGGACATCTCACCAAAATCGATAACCGGATCACCTGCTGCAACAGAGGTTATAATTGTCTGCGGAACATCGTTCCAGCCTACGCCTTCCAAACCGCTAAAATCAAGCTTACAGTTAAATTTTTCTTCTACTGCTTTTAACCGCTCAGCCCACATCTCTTTCTGTGCCTCGTCAACGGTCTCAGGGTTGGGCAAACCCCATACTTTTAGAGTTACTCCCCCAAGATCTGCACCAGGAAATGGATCCTTATTTGTTTCATCCTCTTTGGGTTCTTCAGGCTGTTCTGAAGATTCATCAGAGGGGGTCTCTACAGGTGTCGTAGTTTGCTCCGGAGTCTCCTTTTTACTGCAGGCAGCTACCATGCTAATAATGAAACACAACGCTAGCAACAAAACAATAGACTTTTTCCCCTTCATTCATACTCCTCCCTTTTTGAAATTTACATTTAATATATCAAGCAGTATTTCCTTTTTAATTTTAAAGAAAATACCACCTGATAGCACAATAAAACTCCTAGATAACAAAATTTTTGATGTAATTTGTATATAATAAATAAAGAAAGAAAAGATATAACTTTCTATGCTATTTCTGTTTTTAGAAATTTAGACATTTCCGAATTGAAAAATTATTTAAGTTTTTGAAACAATTTTGCTTTTAACTAATAACTTCTCATAGTGCTTTTTTAATTTATAAGTTTACAACGACATATATGTACTCTCCCGCCTCCCATCTATAACTTACATGGCCCCTTACTGTATTGAAAGTATCTTATGAATATGTCCCAAACAAAAAGAACAGCTTTATTTAGATATACCCGATTTCGTTTACTCGCTACATCGAGATGTTATAAACATCTACAATTTTATCTACTACGATTCTTTTATATCCCCAAGTACAAGGGTATTACTTACGTTATATCTTTTATCCTAATTTTCTCTACTTCAAAGTATATCATACTATCTTAAGAATTGCAACATTATTTTTACTTGGGGGCGCATTTTTTCCATATGATCCAATCAAACTATACTTTACCTCTATAACATTATAATGGGTTTAAAGGTTAAAATTAACAGTAAAAATGGACATAAATTCCCTTCCCTAACCATCTCTCTACCTCTTTATTCCTTTTTTGTTATCCTTATCCCGCTTCCCCAAATACTATATCAACTACCCTTTGCCAATTGTTACTCTTATAAGCCGTCCTTAAACACGCCATTGCCTGTGCTCCACGCTCACTCCATCTCATCCCGGGTTGTTTTAACCTGCGCTGTATTACACACTTATGACCACTCTCTACAGCTCCACTCCCAATAAAATATCCTCTATCCCGATATTCCTTATACCTTACCTTGTCTTTATTACTCTCAAGGTAATTCTTTAATTCAGCTACCTTCTTAGATGCCTTCTCATCTTCATAAGCGTCAGGGTCTATCACGCTTAGTGTTTCTTCTATCCTCCCATTCATAAAACCTTCTATAATACTATCAATCCACCGTCTCCTGTTTACCTCATCTTCAGGATAAATTACTTCCGCACATTCATGCACATGTTCACTAAAATGATAATAATCCAAAATAAACACTGCATCAGGAAATAATTCCTCTGCTATGTTCCATACCCATTTCGCTCCATCCCCTATTATTACTACCTCTTTTACTTCTTCTAATCCATTCATAAAATTGTTAGAAACGTAACATAAACTTAATATTTCCCCTATAGTTTTTTGTAGAACCCTATAAAGAGAATCCTGGAACTAAACTGTTCCAGGATTTTATATCATGAATGTTTACACACCATTTGTATTGCTGTGTACTGAAGATCCGATTTCACTGAGATGTTTTTCCAGTTCGCTAATCTTATCCCTTAAATAGGAAATTTGCATTGAATACATTTGCGGACGATTAAGATACTTTCTCAATTCGCCTTTAAGCCTTTGTATTTTTACCTGGGTTTTAACGCTTTCAGATAATCCTTTCAAATCCTTAGTATCTTTTAACAAATCCTCCACAACTTCCTGCAATGTTCTTCCGTTTTTATCGAACGAACGCATCCTTCTCACCCCTACCGTTGCAAAAAAATACAATATACATGACAGATATATAATATCATATTTTCTATAAATGAGCAAATTTACTAGAAATATTTACCATTACAAGAAGTTAGTATACCCTTATGCAATCTTTAGTAATTGGAAAATCTGATCTAAGGGAGTTCCCGCCTGAGC
>Ga0134102_1003154_pt1 | contig 9645 bp, 13 predicted proteins | sample 13_3_2metaG_FD_94447 | JGI IMG/M metagenome (GOLD analysis project Ga0134102, IMG submission 94447) | Switchgrass degrading microbial communities from high solid loading bioreactors in New Hampshire, USA - 13_49_3.3_201_A3 metaG | ecosystem: Engineered > Bioreactor > Semi-continuous > Anaerobic >...
CGTACCCACGTTCATCGAGATTCCTGCACCACATTGCTGTAGTCTCCTACGGCCTGATGCACTAACCTTCTTCATGCGGGGACCTCCCTTTACTACCAAACCTAGGATAGTCCCCACACTACTTTCTTGTCTACCTGTTTCACATGTGTCTGAACTTAGTCAAAGGAGCTTTGCCTTTCGCAGTGATTCACTTCAGTCCGAGAGGCGTTCACTCAGGAATTCACTTTCGAAGCCATGGAGACCATAATTAAGCGACAATCTCGATCGATGGAGGTTCGCTGATGGGCGGCAAGGACATACTGGCAATAGTAGCTGCAGCAATAGCAGGGGCAACCATGGCCACTCAGGGGAAGCTAAACTCGGAGCTGTCAAAAAGCCTGGGCCTACTAACCGCTACGTTCTTAGTCCACCTACTGGCCACGATAATCCTAGCCATAATTGTCCTCATCGCAGGTATCGGGCGGGCAAATCTAGCCAAAGTAACCGGCGTGAAATGGTACACTCTACTAGGAGGGCCGCTGAGCGTGCTGATTATCTACGCGGTGGCCTACAGCCTAAGCAAAGTCAGTGCCGCTGCAGGAACTACCGCAATCATAGTCATGCAGCTGCTTACTGCAGCACTCATCGACCACCTCGGAATCTTAGGATCAGAGCGTCTCCCGTTCACCCCGATCAAGCTGGCCGCAATTGGGCTTATCGCAGCTGGAGCCAAGATATTGCTCAATCAAAACTGATCTTGTCATATAGCCCACACCACTGCCAATCCGAGCACCACGCCTGCGACAAAACCGACAAAAGCCTCAAAGGCCGATGAGAGCCGAACAGCCGAGGGGACCAGGTCTGCGATACTCACGTATCCCATAGCGCCCGAAGAAAAGGCAAAACTCGCCGCTAGGAGGGTTCGAGACACACTTCCGTAGTAGGCCGCAATCATCGCACCGACGCCCATGGGTAAACCTGCGAGCGCAGTAAACAAGACGATTAAGCTCGGCCGTACTCCTTTGAGTCTAAGAGGGACCGACATGGCCACACCTTCTGGGATGTTGTGGACAGCAATCAAAACTGCAACGGTTATACCCAGTTCGATCATGACTACCACACTGGCCCCAATTGCCATTCCCTCTGCAAAATTGTGCAGCCCAATAGCAGTTCCGACAGCTAGTCCTATGGAGATCAGCGAATCTAAGCTGCCAATGATCCTGCGTTCGCCAATCTCGAGAACCTTTTCACTAGCATAGATAACTAAACCGCCCACAGCTGCGACAACACAGGCCAATACAACGCCTGAAGCGCTAACTGCGGACGGCATCATGTCAAAGACAACTATAGATATCATCACGCCGCCTGCAAAGGCGAGCATAGGAGAAAGCCAACGATAGGCAACTCGTCCTAACAGTATTACGAATAACCCGCCTAGCGTAGTTCCGCCTACTCCGGCAGCCAGCCCGAGGATGGTCGTTGCCACAATCATCCGCACGAGAAGTCTCTCCAATGAGCAGCAAGTTGTTCAGTAGATTCTATGACTGAAACCTACGCCTTATTCTGCGACTTCCTTGCGTTTTCCTCCGGGGCTCGAGTCCGCCTCATTAACAAAGGACTCAAGTGGAATACGCCTTGCGTCTCTCCACAGACGCTCCAAATCGTAGTACCGTCGCTGCTCGGAGAGAAACAGGTGCACTATCACAGAAGAAAAATCGTGAAGAATCCAACCTGCTTCTGCAGTACCTTCTTTCTTATGCCATGCCACCCCTAATTCGGCTGCCTGTTCGTCTAGCGCCTCGTCAACCGTTCTCATGTGCGGGTTACTTCGGCACGTGCACACGATAAAGCAGTCGGCAATCAACGAAACTTCGCTAATGTCGAGGACGACTATATCTTCAGCCTTCCTGTCAAGGAGCTTCTGAACTATAGCGCTAACACAGTCCTTGGTTTCTGTCGAAGTCTCTACTGACAACAAATCAACCTCCATACAACCGTTATTCGTTGTCTCTCAACGGCTGTCAGGTTTGACTGCCTACGTCAGCCATTGTGCGGCCTACTCGATGCCGGCAAATTCTATCCCGGACCGGACAAAATCCTCAGGAGTGCGGTATACAACAAAACCGCCGTCGCTGCGGACTCCGTCCGCTATCACAATCAAGCGGTATGCGCCCATTTCCGACCAACGTAGCCCGTCGACAATTGACAGCGCGGACGTCAAAGTAACGTTCGTTTCAACCAGAGCGAACGTGTCTCGAACCAGGGCCGGAAGCATTGCTACGACTTCTTTCCGCAACAGCCGCGACCTCAACCCCTGGAGAAAAGCTGCCTGCCTCGACAACCGGGCAGTTTCATCGCCGGCCCATTTGTACCGAACATACGCCAGTGCCTGTTTGCCGTTTAAAGTCTGTGTTCCGGGGCGAAGCACGACTCGAGACCCGTCTGCGCTCGTTGCAGCGAAGGTCTCATTCACAGTTACTTCAATGCCCCCCAGCCTGTCGATAATAGACTCAAAGACCTGGTAATCCAAGACAATATACTGCGAAAGCGGGACTGACAACAGGGTTCCGATGGACCTTGTAACCGCCAAAGGGCCGAGGCGTGCAAATGCCGACGCGATACTCTCCTCTCCGCCACTGAGCTCGAGATCCGGCTGCAGCGCCACAACGATCGGGTTACCTGTCTGCCTGTCGAGTCCTAGGACGGCCACTGCGTCCGGGCGAGACGCACCGCCAGACCGCTCAACCCCAAACAGTGCGACTACCGGTGCGCTGCTAGAAGCAGCTCCGGGACCGGCGGACCCTTGAGCGCCGTCCGATGACGAGTCGCCAAGGCTGTCATCGCCTGTAACAGTTGGTTCCTCAACCGCCTCGCCGGAACTAGGACCTTGGACCTGCAGGCTGGGCGAGATGGCCGATTGGTCGAGCCGGTCTTCACCTTCGTGAAATAGCCAGAAATACAGGCCGACACCCAGAATAATGACTACGAGCAGAGCAACCAAACCAAGCTTCGAAGGCTTTCTCTCGTTTTCAGCCAAACCCGTCACTCCTTACTGGCCAGCGCCTTAGACTTCAACACTTTCGCCAATAGGCTATTCCTGGAGTATATTGTTCTCGGGTGGATAAGCCTGTCTCTGTCAAGCAGGTACTTTATAGTAGAAGCATACCCTTTAAGAGCAGCCAATTCCAGAGACTCCTCTGCAGCACTGCGAATCTCTTCAACTCCGTTGAACGTTCGGTTCGGCTCGATGTAATCCGCAACAAAAAGGATCAAATCAAGCAGTCCCATATCTTCGCTGCCGGTAGTATGAACAGTTATCGCATGGAGAATCTCTTCGTCAGATATGCCAAAAAGCTCCCTGGCTAACCCCGCTCCAACGGGTCCGTGCAGTAGAGTAAGACCCGAGCACTTCCACTCATCGATGTTGATTCCGTAACGTTCTCCCAATCTGAGCAACTGCGAATCATCTAGTCCCCTTGCGCAGTCGTGTACAAGTCCGGCAATCCTGGCTTTAGCGACATCTGCGCCGTACCGAACGGCGAGCACGGCACACGCTTCTCGGACTCCCAGGGAATGAGTCAGTCTTTCCTCGTCGAGAATCTCTGAGAGCTTATGTAAAATAGTCTCCTCATTGTAGCCGGATTTGTGCCGGCCATCATCTCTGTTTCTGTTATTATTGTACGATTTAGCCAACAGGATGTCCAGATTGACCAACTCGATATAACCCCCGCCTTTTTATGTATTGTCTTACAGATTCCGGGAGCAAATACCTAATAGACCGGCCCTGTTCTACTCGCGCTCGGATATCGGTCGAAGATATGGCCAACGCCGGAACCTCAAGCACGAAAAAGCGATCAGAGAAGCCCGGGTAGAGTCTAGATATCTCTTCGTTGAGGTGCGACCCGGAAATCCCCGGTCGGGTGGCGGCAATAAACCGGCATTCTGAAAGAAGCTGTCTCGAGTCCTTCCAGCTGAAGATCTCTAGACACGCGTCCGCCCCGGTAATAAAGAAGATCTCCGACCCGGCCGGCAGAGTGCTCTTGAACTGGCGCACAGTGTCGATAGCGAACGACAACCCCTCTCTCTTAATCTCTATGTCCGATACATCAAAATAAGGGTTGTCTGATACAGCCAGCATAGTCATGACATACCGGTCCCACCCGCTCGTGATGGGTTTACCCATCTTGTGCGGTGGGCGACCCGAAGGCACAAATACCACTTTATCTAGCCCAAAGTCTACCCTAGCAGCCTCTGCAGCCACTAGGTGACCGTAATGAATGGGGTCAAAGGTGCCTCCCATTAATCCGATTCGCACACATTCAGATTGTTCTGGTTTATCCATAATCATCTAAGCCCCTCGCACTTGTCCCTGCCCCAGAACTACGAACTTTTCGCAAGTCAGTTCTCGCAATCCCATCGGTCCTCGAGCATGAAGTTTCTGCGTGCTGATACCCAACTCCGCGCCCAGCCCTAGCTGAAATCCATCGTTAAACCTAGTGGATGCGTTGACCAGCACAACTGAAGCGTCAACGTCCTGCAAGAACTTCATTGCCACGGAATAGTTCTCTGTCACTATGGCCTCTGTGTGGCCTGAACCGTGCTTGCAGATGTGGTCAACTGCTTCTTCGTAGCTGTCAACCACCTTTACCGAGAGCTTTAGGGCCAGATACTCGGTATCCCAATCGGATTCGTCGGCAAGCGCTATGTCGCACTTATCGCGCAACAACTCAACTGCCCGGCTGCAACCGACAAGTTCAACTCCGGCTTTGCACAGCTCTTCGGCCAGCGGGGGCAGGCAAGCAGAAGCAACGTCTTTGTGAACAAGCAAGGTTTCCATTGCATTGCAGACTCCCGGCCTGTCCACCTTGGCATTGAATGCGATCCGGATAGCCTTATCCAAATCAGCGTCTTTGTCGATATAGACATGGCACAACCCTTTTCCATGCTTGATTAGCGGAACAGTTGCATATTCGCTGACGGCTCTGACAAGCTCTTCGCCGCCGCGGATTATCATCAGGTCAATAAACTCATCGCCGGTCGCCAGTGCACGGACACCCTCCCGACTGGTTGTCTCCAGCATCTGAATTGCACCATCAGGAACGCCACACGAAACCGCAGCGTCGGCAAGTATTCTGGTCAGGAGCCTGTTGGAGTGGATGGCCTCAGAACCTCCGCGCATAATGATAGCGTTTCCAGACTTGATGCAAAGCCCGGCAGCATCGGCAGTAACGTTGGGTCTAGACTCAAATACTAGGCCGATTACACCAAGAGGAACCCGCATTTTTCCTACAAGAAGGCCGTTTGGCCTGCGAGTTAGTTCTGAAACAGTTCCGACAGGATCCTCCAAAGCTGCGAGCTCGCGCAGCCCGTCCGCCATGCCTTTGATGCGCGATTGATTAAGTTTGAGTCGATCCAGAAGCGCTGCACTGAGCCCAGCTTTTTCGCCGTTTTCCATGTCAATGCGGTTGGCATCGAGTATCTCATCCTGATTGTCGATGAGGGCCTGTGCCATTGCAATCAATGCCGCGTCCTTGACTTGCCTAGAAAGGCTCCGCAGCAACCTCGCTGCCTGTTTGGCCTTTCTCCCCTTCTCCTCTACCTCCCGAAAGACGTCCACACTATTCATAGCGCCCTCCTTGAGTTAACGATTCATTAAGCGAGACACACTAGGTTATCTCTGTGTATTACCACATCGTAATCCTTGTATCCTAACCTCTCTTGTATGTCCGCACTGTTAACTCCTTTGATGAGATCCACCTCGCGGCTGCTGTAGTTAACAAGTCCCCGAGCGAATTCACTCCCATCGAGCCCGCAGATTGAGACAAGGTCTCCATGAGCGAATTCACCGCTTACACTAACTATCCCGCTTGGAAGAAGACTCTTCCCGTGTCGCTGAATAGCTTCTTTCGCACCATCATCGACCAAGATCCTTCCCTTGATCGGCAAATTAAACGCAAACCACCGTTTTCTGCCCGTCAAGTGCTGCTTAGGCACGAAACGGGTTCCGACCGGACTCGATGACAGAATCTTGCTAATAACGTTATCGGTATCGGCATTAGCTATGACCATTTCTAGGCCTGCCGACATGCAGATCCTCGCTGCCTCGAGTTTCGTCTGAAAACCTCCGGTTCCGTACGAACTGGTGGGGCCGGACGCTTGTTCGAGCATATCGAGAGTCAATTCATCTATAACGTCATAGCGGACAGCATTCTGATTCTTGCGGGGATCTGCCGTATAAAAGCCGTCTGTATCGGTGAGCAGTATAAGCAGGTCAGCGTCAATAGCACATGCAACTAAGGCTGAAAGAACATCATTGTTCTCGAATCTAAGCTCTTCAACAGCTACTGTATCATTCTCATTGACTACCGGTATGACTCCGAGGTCAAAAAGGGTGCGAAAAGTATTGATAAGGTTCAGGTAACGCCCGCGAGCCTTCATATCATCGCGAGTAACTAACACTTGTCCGACTATAACGCCGAACTCCTCAAACACAAGCTCGTAGATTCTCACGAGCTCGCACTGGCCTACAGCAGCAGCCGCCTGCTTTTCCGGTATGGTCCTAGGCCTCTCGCGCATAGAAAGTCGCTTCCTGCCTATTCCGATTGCACCAGAAGTAACCAACACTATATCGGTCCCACCGCGGCGAAGCTCTGAAAGCTCGGCGCAAATCCTTCTTATTCTGTCCAAAGCCGGTTCGCCGGAGATATCAATGAGCGAGCTCGTTCCAATCTTCACAACAAGACGTTTAACTGCGGCTTTGCTTGAGCTAGTCTCCAACAGCGTCACCCCCGCCACTGCGCCTCATCAGAGAATACGAACTCAAGTTCACCGATTCGGACCGTATCGCCGTCTTTAACTCCGGCAGCCCGGAGCTGATCGATGACCCCTTTACTGCGAAGGATCGCGTGTATATAGCGCAAAGCATCAATATCGTTCAGATCCACCAAAGCCACTCTTCTCTCCAAGTCTCCGCCTTCGACTATGAACATACCTTGCTGCTTTCTCACGGTGATTTCGCCAGGCTTCTGCCTATGTACCATGTCAACAGGCGCCGACCTCTCAAAGGGTATCTCCTCGCCTTCCTCTCGGCGCAACTGCTGCAGCATGTTGTATACCGCGTACAGAAGCGCTCGCACTCCTTCCCCAGTTACCGCAGAGATCGGATAACACTCGACACCCTTACCGGCAAGATACTTCCGGAGGCGTTCGTAAGGTTCCTCAGAGCCCGGAACGTCCATTTTGTTGGCCGCGACTACTTGAGGCTTACTGCCCAAAGCTGCACTGTAAAGGCGGAGTTCTCTATTGATCTTCTCGTAGTCATCAACGGGATCTCGGCCCGATGCCGGGCTGACATCGACCAGGTGGATGAGCAATCGCGTCCTCTCTATATGTCGCAGAAATGTATGCCCAAGGCCGGCGCCGAGGTGAGCTCCCTCGATTAGACCGGGTATATCCGCAACGACAAAGGATTCACCTTCGTCCAAGTAAACTACTCCCAAATTCGGCTCAAGTGTTGTGAATGGATAATCGGCAATCTTCGGTTTGGCTTCAGACACTCTCGCTATGAGCGTAGACTTGCCTGCATTCGGAAAGCCTACTATGCCAACATCCGATATGAGTTTCAGCTCTAGTTCAATCTCGAGCTCCTCGCCCGGCCGGCCCTTCTCTGCTATTCTAGGCGCCCGACGCGTGGGATTGGCAAATTTCGCATTGCCTCTACCGCCTGAGCCGCCTCTCGCAACGATGACCGAGTCTCCCTCGTGAGAGAGGTCGGCAATGCACTCTCCGGTCTTGACGTTGCGTATCACAGTTCCCTTGGGCACTCGAATGACCAGGTCGGCTCCATCTTTTCCGGACCGCCTATTTCCGCCCCCAGGTCCGCCATCTTCAGCCACGTAATACCGCTTGCGTGCCAATTCGATCAAGGTCGACATTTGGGGGTCTACTGTGAGGACAACATCGCCCCCTTTTCCGCCGTCACCGCCGTCCGGGCCTCCCCTAGGGACGAACTTCTCACGGCGGAAACTTATCGCTCCATCGCCGCCCTTGCCGGCCCTGACTATGATCCTAACTGAATCGACGAACACTGAGCATCTACTCCTAAGGCCTATCTCGCGACACCGGAGGACACCGGTCTATTGCCATTCCGCCTGCCTTCTCTTATTATAGACAAACATGCTCCTCGTCAGAAGAACATGCCGGTCCTTTCAGCCCTTGAATTGACCAGGTGCGACGCTCCACAGGCGTCGGCCGCCCGGTCTTCGCACATCTTGCGCTCAGGCTTGTTACGAAAAAAGCGCTGACAATGATCAGCGCCTAAGTGAGCTAAACTCAGACCGTCAAGAATGAATCAGATCAACCGGCGATTGTCTCCGGATACACGCTAGCGCGCTTCCCTTTTCGGCCCATCGGTTCAAAGGCGACATACCCGTCTATCTTGGCAAACAGAGTATCGTCTTTCCCAATTCCGACATTCTTACCTGGGTGTATCTTAGTCCCTCTCTGACGAACAATAATGCTACCGGCTCTGACAAACTCACCGTCAAACCGCTTGACACCTAAACGTTTGGACTCACTGTCACGGCCGTTTCTTGAGCTACCAACGCCCTTCTTATGAGCAAACAATTGCAAATCCATTCGGATCATCGGCAACACTTCCTTCTGTTAGCGATGATAACACGACAAACCACAATAGATCTATGTCAGGATTCATCACTGTCCGTAATCACGCTGAGCCTGTCAGGATATTGCTCAGCAATCTCTTTCAGCGCATCTACAAGGGTATGATACAACACCTTGGACGAGTTATCAATCTCTCCGCCGCCTGACTCGGGCAGCGAAACAACCCTCATATACCCGTCGGCAGTATCAACGTTGACGGGAGTGCTGCAGTGCCGCTGCAGACCGTTTGCTATGGCAATGCACAACGCGGAGACCGCCGAACACACTATATCATGGCCATAGTGTGCGTACCCAGCGTGACCCGATGCCTCGAATCCCATAATTCCCGAGGAACTATTCCTCAGGATTCTGACGACAATCACAACACACCATCCCAGCCAACCGGCAGCGACTACGCGTCTATCGCTGAGATCTCAACCTCGGTAAACGGCTGACGATGTCCTTTTCGCACTCTGACATTCTTCTTGGCCTTGTAACGGAACGCCAAAACCTTGCGAGCTTTGTCCTGGCGTAACACCTTTGCACTGACAGTAGCATTGTCCAAATAAGGCCTGCCAACTCTGACATTATTCTCGTCCGAAACGAGCAAAACTTTATCAAACTGAACCGTATCCCCAACCTCAGCGTTTAGCTTTTCGACTCGAATAACGTCGCCAAGAGAAACTCGATACTGCTTTCCTCCAGACTCAATAACTGCGTACATAATTGCACCTCTCTTTACATACTCGCCGGACACAAGGCGGGGCAGTCGCCCACTTTGCCACCCGTTCCGAGCGGTTGGAAAAGAGCGGAAAATAGTGTTCCAACCTACCCTGCGAGTTTAACACGCATTTTAAGGTCTTGTCAAGATATTGTACTAGTTCGTCAGTGTCAAGCAGATCGGGGCGGAAGCGATGAGACGGCCCAAAGAATATTACCATTTAAGAGACCTCTGAGTGCATATGTTACCGGCCTAATGCTTGCGCTTAGGTATGGCACGCTAGC
>Ga0134102_1003192_pt1 | contig 9534 bp, 9 predicted proteins | sample 13_3_2metaG_FD_94447 | JGI IMG/M metagenome (GOLD analysis project Ga0134102, IMG submission 94447) | Switchgrass degrading microbial communities from high solid loading bioreactors in New Hampshire, USA - 13_49_3.3_201_A3 metaG | ecosystem: Engineered > Bioreactor > Semi-continuous > Anaerobic >...
TCAGGGGGCTTGCATCCGTGTTATATAATTAAATGCAGGAGGGATCAGCATTATGGGAGAACACATTATGGGAGAACACATACCAACCAGAGACGAGGCCTATGCCTTGCTTTTAAAGTACAATAGCAGTGAGAGCCTGATTAAACACGCCCTGTCTGTAGAGGGTGTCATGCGCCATTTTGCCGAGCTGTTCGGCGAAGATCCGGAGAAATGGGGCATCATCGGATTGGTCCATGATCTGGACTACGAGAAATATCCTGAGGAACATTGCAAGAAAGTCCGTGAGCTTCTGGAACAGGAAAACTGGCCTGAGAGCTACATCCGGGCGATTCAGAGCCATGGATGGAACATTTGCTGCGATGTGGAACCCATTGAGCGGATGGAGAACGTCCTTTACACCATAGATGAACTGACCGGCCTTATCTATGCCACAGTCCTGATGCGCCCGAACAAGAGCGTGATGGATCTGGAAGTCAAATCGGTCCTGAAAAAGATGAAGAGCAAGGGATTTGCCGCCGGAGTCAACCGGGAGGTTATCCACGCAGGCGCGCAGCGGCTCAATATGGACCTAAACCAGGTTATTGAAGAGACCATCAAGGGCATGCGGAAGGTTTCAGACGCGATAGGACTCAAGGGAGAGGTCTGATGGAGATCGGCGGAAACGTGCAGGGACTGAAAAAAAGCCTGATACAGGCCCTGGAGGACTTGTATGATCTCGAAATACCCCAGGACATGCTCTGGACCCAGGAGCTTATCATCAGGCTGGCCGGATTGTCCGGTGCCATGAACCGCGAGATAGCGGTGTACGTTGACAGAAAAGGACGCATTTTCAGTATCAATGTGGGCGACCATGCTACCGTCAGTCTGGATGCGGTGGAGGGGAAACGGAACCCATCGAGACTTTCGGGCGTCCGCCTGATCCATACCCATCCGGGAGGATCAGGCCATTTGTCCGAGGTGGATATCAGCTCCCTCAAGCTGCTGAGACTAGATATGGTTGCGGCCGTGGGCGTCCGGGAGGGAAGTCCTGCCGAGATCTATGTGGGTCTTCCTTCCGCTCACGACGCGGAAGCCGTGGATGTCCTGGGCCCTTTTCCGCCCGAAAAATCGGACTTTAAAGATTTGTTGGAGCAGATTTCGGAAGCGGACAAATTCTTGAGAAACCAGCTTGAATCATCCGGCGATCAGCGGGAGAAGGCCGTCCTGGTAGGCGTCAGAACGCCCGAAACCCGGTCTGTCGGGGGCATCAGCGAGGCGGACATCTCCATGGAAGAGCTCAGCGAGCTTGCCGACACGGCAGGCGCAGCGGTCGTGGCCAAGGTCGTGCAGACCAGGGAGCGGAGGGACTCGGCTTACCTGGTGGGCAAGGGCAAGATCTCGGAACTTCGCCTGCTTGTCCAGGCAGAAGGAGCCGATCTGGTCATCTTCGACGAGGAGCTTTCGCCATCCCAGCAGCGGAATATTGAGGAAATGCTGGGTGTGAAGGTCATCGACCGGACCGGGCTGATCCTGGATATCTTTGCCCAGCGGGCCCGTTCCCGGGAAGGAAAGCTGCAGGTGGAGCTGGCACAATTAGAGTACATGCTTCCCCGGCTGACAGGCCAGGGCACGGCCCTGTCCAGGCTTGGGGGCGGCATAGGGACCAGGGGTCCGGGTGAAACCAAGCTGGAAACCGACAGACGGCACATCCAAAGAAGGATTACCTACCTGAAGGAGCAGCTTGTTGAAATCAAGAAGCAGCGAGGCATACAGCGGGCCGAACGGCAGAGGAACCGGGTTCCCACCGTTTCGCTGGTGGGGTATACCAATGCGGGGAAATCATCGCTCTTAAACGCCCTCTGTGGCGCCGATGTCTATGCGGAAGACAAGCTGTTTGCCACCCTTGACACCACCACCAGGAGGCTGGCTCTGGGGGAGATGGAGATCCTGTTGACCGATACGGTCGGATTTATCAGGAGGCTACCCCATAACCTTCTGGATGCCTTTAAGTCCACCCTGGAGGAAACGGTTTATTCCGATGCGCTCATCATCGTGGCCGATGCGTCGGATCCTCTGGCGGAAGACCATATCCGCATTGTGGACGGTATTCTCACGGAACTGGGCGCTTCGGGGAAGCCCACCATTATTGCCTATAACAAGATCGACAAGCTCAGGGAAAGAAATATTGTCCACAGGTCGGATCGGGTTTGCGTTGAGGTTTCCGCCCGTACCCATGAAGGCCTTGACGACCTGAAGGAATGCCTGAAAAACCTGCTTGGCCGAATGGTGAGGCGATACCGGCTCAGGATACCCTTTCATAAAGGGGGTAATGTGATCTCATGGCTCTATGCCAATGGCAAGGTGCTGAATACGGATTACGACGAAAGTGCGGCCATCATGGAGGTGGAACTGGATAAAGCCGCTGCGGGCCGCGTGCTGGAGTATATCGAAGAAGTGGGAACGGCAGGCGGTTCCTGATAAATAGGCGCTCAGTCTGCGGTGTCGTTTCGGGTTGCATTCATGACCGGCTTCCGGGTGTGAAAAGGGGCAGTCCCCTTGGCGGGTACCAGGTAAAGAGGAAAAAAATCAGGATCAGCAATAACAGGAACAATAACGACAAGGTTTGATACCTGGCACAACCCTCGATGGCGGATACACGGTACAGGATGACCTGGCAGATCAGGCCCGATACCCAGGCGATGGCCAGATCTACGATGAATACATGGAATCCCAGCATGCCTGTATAGCCGTAGTACAGGATGGGTACCGTGATAAGGATTGAAAAAAGGGCGGGGGCAAGGCCGGTTATCAAGTTTGGAGATGCCTTGCCTTTCAGCAGGAATTGGACCAAATTGTAGAACAAGGCGCCAAAGAAGACGATCTTTTTATGCTCCCATATGCTTTCATTGACGGCGCAAATAAAAGACAAGGGATAGAAACGGGTGAATGTATACCCGAAATGCAGCAGGGAGGCTGCAACAAATATCCAGAGGCTTTCTGTCAATAGATCTACCTTGCTTTTTCGGGCAACCGCATTTTCCATATTTGTCGCTCCATGATCCTCACAGGCTTATTCTATGCCGGGGCTGTCCGAATTATTTCAGAAAGGCGGTATACCCGAAACTCCTTGCGGATGCCCGTTTCCAGAATGGTTCTATTGACACTGTAGATCTGCTATTATAGAATAGGAATGTTAAAGACGTTTGAGCTCGTGTGGTGGAATTGGCAGACACAACGGACTTAAAATCCGTCGGACTAACCCTCCGTGCCGGTTCGAGTCCGGCCACGAGCACCAAAAAGGCTTCCGAAATTTCGGAAGCCTTTTTTCAATGTATTTTATCCTCGTTGATAAGACCATGCTTAAGCAATATCTTCATGGCTTCATCTCTGTTTTTTGCCAGTGGGACAATACAGTATCCGTCCACGGTGCTCCAGCCTCCCTGGTTACCCTCAAGACCCTTATTCTCTCCATAAACCGTTATTACCATTTGATTGAACCAAGGTTTTGAATAGAAGCGCCCCAGAAAGATTGAATCCCCGATTGCAGGGCCATTGACATTGGATCCTGAAATATAGTATTCAAGAGGCCAGCCTTCATCGGAGAAATACACATTACTCATCCTATTGGAAGTCAACTCATAATCCGGTATGATGATTTGGCCCTCAAACATATCACTTGTAAAGATATTCCAATGATACTGTCCGCGAATTTCGACCTGACAGCTGACCAAATAGGAGGGATCATCTATTTTTATCTCAACAGCATCGTATTTTCGATGGACAGGTATCGGAATAATTAAGGCTCCAAGCATTAATACGGCTATTATTTGCATGATATGCTTTAGGATGATTCTTATCCTGTTTTTGTGCATTTTGATGATCCCTCCGAATACTAATCATTTTTATATTAATAAATATAAGTCAATTTATCTATTGCGCCACAACACTTCCAATATCTATATGCTCGTTATGCGTGAAATACCCCATCGTGTTTTCATAGAGATCGATTACGCTCCTGTATAACGTACTATTGCCGTAGAATCCAGGGGTATTTGAAACATAAGTAGGCTCATATGTATAGGTTCTGGTATCATACTCATAGGTTCCCCCTGGTCTCTTGCGTATCGGCCATTTTGCGTCAATCTTTAATTTTGCTTTAAGTTGTTCTGTGGTTCCCCAATCGTAATATGCATAACCGGGTATTCTGTCAAGTACATCTTTAATGAGTATAGTTCTTATATATAGTGTTCCAGAGACTTTAGCCTTAAGATAGCCCCCTGCTGTACTATATTCTACCGATATCGGTGGCGTGTAAATATCAAAGAATTTTTTAGTGCACCTGAAACCGCTTTTACCGCTTCCATTGGTAGATAAAAGACCATACCCTCCTTTCCTGGCGTTATCAATTTCTAATGAAACAGATTCCTTAAGAGATTTATAGAATTCATCGTTAAAATTATCGATGTAAGTTATGTAAATAGGAATTTCAGAAAGCTTTTTACTGCTGTTGAAGAAATACTTCTTTCTTTGGTAACTTGCACTTCAGTTTTTGCATCTGCCGCATATGATGCAATTGCTCCAGTAAAAATCATAGTAAATGCTAATCTCAAACTGAGCAACTTTTTCATATGAATAACCTCATTACAACTGAACTAGCGTTTCAAACTAACGTTACTTCTCTGATTTTAGCGGCATACATTCATAGGCATTAACACTTTTCTTATATTGATTATACAATTATTTACATCTATGCTATAAGTGTATTACTTTTTGCATTGAAGTCAATAACCGAGTGATATGACATAAATTGGGCACACTCCTGAACGGAACGAAGCGAAACTATCATCCGGATCTTATTGATTTTTTGTACGAATCCGATATATTTCATGCGCAACATATTGTTATCCATGCTTATTCATTATACAATATATATTAAAATATATAAATGTGTTTTAATTTTGGAGGATGCATATGAGACTCACGGAAAACGCCTTAAAGGTACTTGAGAAAAGATATCTGGCCCGCGGTGAGGACGGAAAGGTATGCGAGACACCGGAAGATATGTTCCGAAGGGTGGCGGCAACCGTAGCATCAGCCGATAAGGGCCGCTTGTCGGAGAAAGAACTGAAGAAGCTGGAAAAAGAGTTCTATGACATGATGGTGAACCTTGAGTTCCTTCCCAACTCCCCCACGCTGATGAACGCTGGAAGGCCCTTGGGACAGTTGTCCGCATGTTTTGTCCTCCCCGTTGAAGATACCATGGAGGGTATCTTTGACAGCGTAAAAAACGCGGCGCTTATCCATAAAAGCGGCGGCGGGACAGGCTTTTCCTTCAGCAGGCTGAGACCGAAGGGGTCCAGCGTCAGGTCCACCGGCGGCGTGGCATCCGGCCCGGTAAGCTTTATGAAAGTATTCAATGCGGCCACAGAAGCCGTTAAGCAGGGCGGAACCCGCAGAGGTGCCAATATGGGAATCCTGAGGGTTGACCACCCGGATATACTGGAATTCATCACCTGTAAGCAGAACAACGCGGATATCACAAACTTCAACATCAGCGTTGCCATCACCGAATCCTTTATGAAAGCCGTCGAGCATAACGCGGATTATGATCTCATCGATCCCAGGACAGGCAAGAAGGCCGGATCGCTCAATGCCCGCGAAGTGTTTGACCTCATGGTGAACATGGCATGGAAGAACGGTGAGCCGGGCATCATCTTCCTGGACCGCATCAACAGGGACAATGTGACGCCGGCGCTTGGCGAGATTGAGAGCACCAATCCCTGCGGCGAGCAGCCGCTGCTTCCCTACGAGGCCTGCAACCTGGGCTCCATCAACCTGAGCCTGATGGTCAAGAGGGGCCGTGACAACGTGATGGAAGTCGATTACGACAAGCTGAGGGAGACGGTGCGCAAGGCCGTCCGCTTCCTCGATAATGTCATCGATGTCAACAAGTATCCCCTGCCCGAAATCGACGAGATGACCCGGGGAACGAGGAAGATCGGCCTGGGCGTTATGGGCTGGGCCGACATGCTCCTGATCCTCGGCATCCGCTACGATTCCGAAGAAGCGGAGAAGCTGGCCGACGAGGTGATGGGATTCATCTCCCGCGAAGCCAGGAAGATGTCCCAGGAACTGGCGGAGGAGAAAGGCGTCTTCCCGTACTACGACAAGAGCATCTACAAGGAAGCCGGCATAAAGGTCAGAAACGCCACAACTACCACCATTGCGCCCACCGGCACGCTGAGCCTGATAGCCGGTACCTCCAGCGGCATTGAACCGTTGTTTGCCATTTCCTACATCAAGTATGTCATGGACGGCACCGAACTGGTGGAGGTTAACCCCTACTTCAAGGCGGCCTGTGAAGAAGCCGGACTGTACAGCGACGAACTGATGCGCGAAATAGCCCAGAAAGGCTCCCTGCATGATGTGGAAGGCATACCGCAGCGCATGAAGGAGCTGTTTGTGACCGCCCATGATATCTCTCCGGAATGGCATGTGCGGATGCAGGCGGCCTTCCAGAGACATACCGACAATGCCGTTTCCAAGACTGTTAATCTCAGAAAAGACGCCACCCTGCAGGATGTGGCCGATGTGTTCTGGCATGCCTACAAGACGGGTTGCAAGGGCGTTACCATTTATCGGGACGGCAGCCGTGAGGAGCAGGTATTGAACATCGGCAGCGTCAAGAAAAAGGAAGAGTCGGCTTCCAATCAGCAACCCGCTGCCAATACGGCCTGTGAGGATTGCCAGATTGCCGCTGAAATGAGAAGGGGACATATACTGCCCAGACCCAGGCCGGAGATCACCACCGGGTTCACCGAAAAGGTCAAGATCGGATGCGGCAACCTGTATATCACCGTTAACTATGACGATAAGGGCATTTGCGAGGTATTTACCAATACCGGCCGTGCCGGAGGATGTCCCTCCCAGTCCGAAGCCACTGCACGCCTTGTTTCCATTGCCCTTAGGGCAGGCATTGATGAGAAGGCCATTGTGGAACAGCTCAAGGGAATCCGCTGTCCCTCCACCATCCGCCAGAGGGGCCTTAAGTGTCTGTCGTGCCCGGATGCGATCGGTCGCCTCATTGAACGGGTGATGAACCATCGCAACGGTAACGGCGATGTGTATAAGGAAGCACCGCAGGCATCCGTAGTGATTCCCAGGCCAACGGCCCGCTATGTGAATCCGGACAGGCCTGAGTCTGTCGATGATGTCAATAAGGCCGATGATCCGGGGAAATGCCCGGAATGCGGGAGCGGCGTGGAACATGAAGGCGGTTGCGTGATCTGCCGCAACTGCGGGTATTCAAAATGCGGATGAAAGCTCAATAGACAGAATATATAAGAACACAGAGGCTTCCTGGTAAAGGAAGCCTCTGTGTTTGAGTTATTACTGTTTACTGCTAATCGATGATCCGACCGTCAATCATGTGAAGAACCCTGTCGCATCTGTTTGCGACAGTTATATCGTGCGTGACAATGATGACTGTGCGTCCGGTACGAGAAAGGTCCACAAGGATGTCAATAATCTCATGTGCTGTTTTTGAGTCCAGTGCTCCTGTTGGTTCATCTGCCAATATGATGTCAGGCTGATTGACTATGGCTCTTGCTATCGCAACTCTCTGCTTTTGCCCGCCGGACAATTCACATACTTTCTTGCGATATAAATGTTCTATGTGAAGATAACGAAGAACCTCCAAGCATTGAAACGTTATTTTATCTCTCGGAGCACCACCAAACAATAAGGGTATTTCAATATTTTCTTTTACGGATAATTGCGGCAAAAGAGCGTATTCCTGCAAAACATAACCGATTTTCCTGTTTCTTATTTCTGCAAGGGTATTCTGACATTGATTTTTAATGGGTATTTCATCAAGCATATAGGAACCGTCAAAATCCGTCATGCATCCCAGAATATGCAATAAAGACGACTTACCACAACCAGATGGTCCCATTATTCCAAGAAGCTCTCCATCTGCTATGGTTAGGTTTACATTGTTTACGGCTACTACTTGATTAGCCTTACCTTTGTTATAAATTTTACTTACATTTTTTAGTCTTATCATATTATCAATCCCACTTTCTAATGATATCTATTGCATCCATATATCTCATTTTTCTTATTGATAAGAAAGAAACGGCTAAGTAAACTAAAGCCAATAATATGGCGCATGATATCCAGTTCACCCATGTGACGAGGATATCAGCAAATGAAGAAATTTTTGCTATGAGTAAAAATGCTAGAAGAAAAGATATAGAAATAATTAGCATGTTATAAAGAGACTGGACATGTTTAATTGAATTCCAAGTTGCTCCAAGCATATAGTATATGGCATACTCTCTCTGTCTTAATAATGTATCCATCAAACTGCTGCCGGCCATGTTGATTAGTACCATCAGCAATAAAATGATAAAAATGAAAGTCTGCAATGTTAACATTGGATAAAGTTGATTTTTGTTATTGTTGTATAACTGGGTATAGCTAAAGAAAGAACCAAATGCACCATATTCTTTATTCAAGATATTTGCTAATTCGTCAGAATGAATATTTGTTCCTGTAAGGAATAATTTACCTCTTTCAAATAATACATCCTCATTGCTGATGGTTTCAGATGTTATGATAATTGTATTGCTGGCTTGACAGAATAGATCCTGAAGTTTCATGTTATTGCCGCCGTTGAAAAATTCAGGCAAAAATCATGATTTCCAATATAACCGATGACTTCAATTAACAACGATTGTCCGGATGCAAGCCGAATATGATATTTGTTTCCTAACTTAAACTCTTGCAATGAGCTGCTTATTAACGCAGGTATTGCATCGCTACCTATTCTGTTGTTATCAGCAATAAGTTCAAATAAATTGGCCGAATAATTTAATACTTGCATCTCACCCATTGCTTTTATCTGTTGAATGTTCCCGGAAATAGCCGAAAACCTGTTTTCAATTTCCTTTACGTATTTGTTGGGATCTGTATTGGGTAAATTATGGGCAAAAAAATAGATGTTGTTTTGCAGTTTGAATTTATTGGCTAATGCATAGGTGTAGTTTATTCTGCTTATGTTTCCGGTAACTGAAATAAATAATAAAATGACAATGATCAGCTGTATCATGAAAAAAACGGTCTTCCGTTTTCCGTGTATAAGCTTTTTTCTAAGCAACGTTAATGTAACGTTCACTACAACTCCCCCTAAATCATGTCATTTATACTTTTTTGCTTCGTAATGAATAACAGTGTTTTTAAAACACCTAAAATCATGCACAGCATGAAGATGATAAAGCTAAATACCGTCAGGCCAATGCTGATATCCCTGGTGTAAGTAATGTTGATCAATCTATTTGTAAACATGTATAATGCCAAGGATAACAAAAAGGAGAATCCACCAAAAGTAATTAAGTTTATTATTACAAGGAATGGTATATAAACGTTTTTGGATAAAGTATAATATTTTTCGCAAATTCATAGAAGTCCAATAAAAATGACATGGACGTAACCGTTTGGTAGAATTAAGTTAGCACACAAAATACCAACCAAAGGAGGTTACGTACCATGTCA
>Ga0134102_1003195_pt1 | contig 9530 bp, 13 predicted proteins | sample 13_3_2metaG_FD_94447 | JGI IMG/M metagenome (GOLD analysis project Ga0134102, IMG submission 94447) | Switchgrass degrading microbial communities from high solid loading bioreactors in New Hampshire, USA - 13_49_3.3_201_A3 metaG | ecosystem: Engineered > Bioreactor > Semi-continuous > Anaerobic >...
ATCATGCCGCCAAGGACCTTTTTGGCCACCAGGGGAGAAAGCCATACCCCCACCAGGATACTGAGCGTCATCACAGTGGCGATCGTCACATACTGCTTTGCAGTAAGGTTTGAAACCAGACCGAAAGTCAAACCCATGGCATTTTCTGTGTTGGTTGCGGCTATAGTTTCGTATGACAGGGACCCGATAACGCTCAGTCTGAGCCATGGCAATGGGACTCCCAAGTCCTTTGACAGGGTAATCACACCGATTACTATGGCTACTGCCGGGGCGATCGTAAAAATTGAAGCGGTCACGGCAACTTTCTTGAGCTTATCCGCTCCCATGCCGATTTCCCTGCCTCGTTTCCATGCCTTTACAAGGAAAAAGATACTCTGCGCTAAAACGGCAGCGATCACGATTCCGCTTAATATAAACAGAACGGGGCTGTTTATATTAAATTCCATTGTTATTCCCCCTCGTATTATGTGGTTTAGCGGGCTGTTAAATTTTTACCATTATATCATAGGTAAAGGTTGAATAACAACATAGTTTAAATCGGTAAAGCGCTCTTTCTTCAAGTACTTGCTCTACATGATGCAGAATGGATTTGGTGACTGTAAACACGTTATAAAGTATGGTTGAGTTTATAAAGCCAGGGCAGTATTTACTTTTTATAAACATAAAAATAATAAATCTTTATCAACTTGTTGCTTGGGTTTATAATATTTGCAAATAGAAACAGATGGGGTGGTTGTATATGATGTTTAGTCGTGTCCGGAGGGCCCACGAGAAATGACCCTCCAATAAAATCAATAAAGGAGAGTCATAAAGGAATGAACCAATATGCTGATAAACTGATTTCTGACTTTACCGATCCGCTATTCCAAAATGCATTCAGGAAGTATTTTTCGGAGCTGCAAATCAACGTTGAAGATTGGGACGGTCTTTTCAGAGAGATGAATGAAGAGAACGGTAATTTGGCCTTTATAAGAATTGATGAAAATGATAAAGTTGTCGGATTCATTCAATTTGCTCCGATAGTGTTCACAAGCTGGTTTTTTGAAGAGACATATGGCTTTATTCGTGAATTTTGGGTAGCTGCAGAACATAGGGGAAAAAGACACGGTTCCGAATTGCTGAAGATAGCAGAACAGTACTTTTTTGATAATGGGATATACAGTACGATATTGACTGCGGATACAGCAGAGGATTTCTATGTCAAACACGGTTATGTGAAAGTTCCGGGCTGCAAGGCATTGAACGAAGATAACGTATTTGTCAAAAGACTAAAGTGAAGACAGATTTCAACATTAGAAAAAAACTCAGCAGCTTTGTTTCGCCAATAACTGTATATGTATTAGCCGGAGCTCATTAATTGACTGATATTTACTAATACCTGCAAAAGAAGGCACAGAAAATCGGGCATTGCTCTCAAATTGGTGATAGAATAGACTCGCGGCTGGGGGAGGAGACAACTTTATGATGGGGTGGATAGAGGGGATCCAAAGCGCGATCGAGTATATCGAGGATAACATTACCGAGGAACTGACAGTTCATGAAATTGCTGAAAAAGCATGCGTTTCTGCGTTTCATTTCCAGAGGATCTTCAATGTACTGTGCGGTTTCACTCTGGGGGAGTACATAAGGAATCGGCGGCTAAGCATCGCGGCAGAAGAACTATCCAAATCGGATGCCAAAGTGATCGATGTGGCAATGAAGTATGGCTATGATTCCCCTGACAGTTTTACCCGGGCGTTTACCAAATTTCATGGCATCTCTCCTTCGGCGGCAAAATTGAAAGGTGCAAAACTAAGATCTTTTGCACGAGTAAAAATCAAATTGACATTGGAGGGCGGGACAATGCTGGAGTGCAAAATCGTCGAGAAAGCGCAGTTTACCGCCATGGGAAAAGCAAGAAGCTTTGATGTCGAGACTGCCTATACCGAGATCCCGAAGTTTTGGGATGAGCACAAGGAGAGCGGAGAAACCGATATCGTTGACGGAATGTACGGAATATGCTTGGACAACGACGGGAAAAGATTCGAGTACCTGATAGCAGATAACTATTTGCCGTGGAACGAGGTACCTGCAGGGTATGAAACCAGGGTTATCCTCTCCGGAACATGGGCCGTATTTCCGTGCAAAGGGGCCCTGCCGAAATCGCTGCAGGATGTGAACACTAAAATTTGGAGTGAGTGGCTGCCGGGCTGCAAGGAGTATAAGCTTGCAGGTAGTTACAATATCGAGTTTTATTCCCCTACGACTGAGAACCCTGATGATTATTATTGCGAAATCTGGATCCCTGTTGAGAAAATCTGAATAAGCTTGAGTACGAAATAATGCACCTTACGACTCTTAGTCTTAAGGTGCATTATCTGTTATTGACAATATTCATGGCAACTTTACTCAACAAGCGGAATCATTATCTTAAAAGTAAATACACCGTCATCGGCGGCGAAAACTGCCTGACCGTTATGAGCAGCAGCGATCGCTGCGATGCTGCGTGTCCCGAATCCATGTCCGTCGCGGGCAGATTGGGGAAGTCCGTCTTTCATAACGACATCGTACACATACGGGTTGACGATCGAAATCAAAAGTGTGGACTTAAGTATCTTCGCCTTTACCGAGACTGTCCTGAGCTCAGGTTCCGGGCAGGAGGCTGCCGCGAAAATTGCGTTTTCAATGCCGTTTGACAGTAAAGAGCACAGTTCTGTGTCGCTAAAAGGTATGTATTCCGGGAGCTTTGCGTCAACAGTCATCGTTACTTCTTCATGTCTTGCCTTACTGGAAAACGTGGACAAAATCAGGTTTACAGTTTCATTTTTGCAGTACCTTGTTGGTGTGATCGCTTCTATATCTGATTGGGCAGTATCAAGATATGTCCTGATCTTCTCCAAACTTCCTTCGGCAGCCATTCCGCTCAAAATCGCTATATGATGGCGCATATCGTGCCGATAGGCAGCGGCATTCTCCTGCATCTGCCGCAGGTTCGCAAGTTCCGTATGGGCACCGCGGATCTGGGCCGCAAGCATGTCTCGCTCCCTTTGAGCGCGAGACTGCTTTTGCACTTCTATGTAGTACAGGACGATAAACACAAAGTAAAGAACTGATAATACGGAAGGCATGAATTGGATCGCTGCATTCAAACCTCGGTAAAGCGAATCGGTATAGATCGTGGTAATATAATCGAACAGATAGTAGAAAAGGGGGACAGCTCCAAGCAGGATGCAGCTTTTTATGGATTTCTGCATCAGTTGCTGAAGGATGCCAGCCACATATTTCTGAAAAAGGTAATATGAGATAAATACAGCTGCGATATAGCATATATACTCAGCAAGACTGCTGCCGAAGATCGCACCAAAAATGATCCCGATCCATCTCGGCACCTGAGAAGCAGACCGAAAGCAGTACACCGAAGATGAGGGAAAAGCCGTATTGCATGATTCCAAGATGTTCTGTCATTCGGCTCTACCTCCTATCCTAAGTACCGAAATCATCATATACATTGTTCCTGACAGAAAAATTAGTTCAAAGCAAGTTCTTTAATGTTTCAAATCTTCACTAATTTTCAAACGGGAAGCGATACCGGTCAAGACCCAGTTCATCTCTGATTTGTATCAATTCTTTCTGAACGACGGGATTTATTATGCGCCCTCTCGGCTTTCTTTCTCCGATTCAATTCCTTAATCGTTGACTGTCCAATATGTTTGACAAACCTACAGAATGCATTAATTGAAGGAATGTCGCAACAAACTTCAATAAATGCACCTTTTAGTCATGTGTGGGCGATTTTTTGAATTTTTCGCTGCCTGCCGGGCAATGGATGCACAAATATTACGGGGTATCTTATTGACAGGCGCAGAGCATATAATAGATCAGGATCATCAAAAATTTCACAAGAAAGGATTCTTTACTCAACTAAAACGAGAGGGCGATACATATGGTCCCGGTCAACCTGAAAACGAGATACATGACTCGAAATGATTGCTATAATGCCCATCAAATCATTGTGCCGAAGGGGATAATGATCCATTCAACCGCCACACCCGGAGTAATGGCAGCTCAATGGTTTGACAGATGGAACAAGTCATACAGGGCGGGAGAAACCGACCGGCAGGTTTGCGTACATGCATTTGTGGATGATAAGGAAATATGGCAGTACCTGCCGTGGAACTATAAAGGATGGCATGCCGGGGGTAAGGCTAACGATACGCATATAGGTGTTGAGCTTTGCGAGCCGGCAGGTTTTTACTATACCGGCGGCGATAAAATGGTCGGATATGATGTGAAGAAGAACGAGGCATATTTTAGAGCTACATGGTCAAATGCTGTAGATCTTTGTGTTTATCTATGCACACAATTCGGATTGACCGGTAAGGACATCATAAGCCACAGCGAGGGCGCCATGATGGGACTCGCGACTGGCAGTTCCGATGTGATGCACTGGTTCCCCAAGCACGGGGAGGATATGGACAGTTTTAGGGCTGCAGTAGATAAGGCACTGATCCAACAAGGGGGTGACGATATGACTCAGGAACGGTTCAATGAGTTGATGGATAAGTGGCAGGACACGTATGATCCTCTATACAAGACACTTGAGGATGTGCCGGATTATTGGCGCGAAGATGTAAAAAAGCTGGTAGCCGTGGGTGCGATAAAGGGTGACGGCAAATACAGCATCGGGATGAGACGGGAGACCCTGAAGGCGATCATTGTCGCGATGAGATATTCCGACTATCTATCCAAGGGCGGAAAATAAACTGGTGCTATTTTGTTGAATATTACTTTCAGGTATAGTAGACTGTAGTGTGCTCATACTTTTTGCTAATTGCTTGAGGAGACCGGACGTTTTGATAAAAAAGATAGACACCAAAGATTTTGACATGATTTTTGACTTGATGGAAAAGAGCTTTCCTCCTGAAGAATACAGGACTTATAATGGACAGAAAGCTCTGTTGGATGATCCCGCATATACCATTTATGCATTGTATTCTGATACTGAAAATATAACAGCTTTTATTGCAGTTTGGGAATTTGATGATTTTGCATTTATCGAGCATTTTGCGGTGGCTCCGGAGCATAGGAATAAAGGAGTCGGAACATATATAATGAACGGTGTCATCGATATGCTGGGAAAAATGGCGTGCCTGGAAGTTGAGCCGCCGGACACCGAAATTTGCAAAAGGCGAATAGCATTCTATGAGAGAAACAACTTTTATCTCAACGATTATCCATATATCCAGCCTCGACTGCGGGAAGACATGGAACCTGTACCGCTCTATATAATGACATCCGGCGGCAGAGTTGATGAGTGCACGTTTGACAGGATCAGGGAAGCATTATACACTAAAGTATATAAGTGTGTTTGATATGAACGGATCGGTTTTAAGTAAGCCAAAGAGCGATTCATGGAAATCTCATATATACGGGTTGTTCGTTATTCAGGAACAGTTAAAAAATAGAGTTATAATATTAGAGGGTCTTCAAGTATTATCTTCCGATAACCATATTTAGAAAGAAAATGCATATAAAGGCGATGGATATGGCATTGGAAAGTTACTTTCCCGTATGGGATAAGTTGACTGCAAACGAACGCGAGTTACTGAAGCAGTCAGCTGTCAGGCGAATACTGCCAAAGGGAACGCTGCAGAGCACCGGGACCGATGGCTGCATAGGGCTGCTCGTTATATGCTCCGGGCAGCTCAGGGCATTTATCGTTTCGGACGAGGGAAAAGAAATCACCCTTTACCGTTTATTTGAGCGTGATATATGCCTGTTCTCCGCCTCATGCATGATCAACAGCATCCAGTTTGATATCACTCTTGAAGCGGAAAAGGACACCGAGTTATGGATAGTGCCTGCCGAAGTCTATAAAATGATAATGGAATCTTCCGCTGCAGTAGCGAATTATACCAATGAGCTTATGGCCACGCGCTTTTCTGAGGTGATGTGGCTCATGGAGCAGATCTTGTGGAAGAGATTTGACGAACGGCTTGCAGCCTTCCTGTTGGAGGAGAGCAACCTGGAAGGTAGCAATGTGTTGAAGATCACACATGAAAGGATCGCTGCCCACCTGGGGACGGCAAGGGAAGTAGTGACGCGGATGCTGAAGCACTACCAATCTGAGGGTTTGGTAGAGCTCGCAAGAGGTACCGTGGAGCTGACTGATATTAAACGGTTGCAAGAGCTATCCGAATAAAGGAAAACGCCGTCCTGTTATCAGACGGCGATTTGCTTTATCATGACAGCATTGAAAGTATCTGCTGCTTGGGCCTCACACCGGTTGCCCGATTAACTACTTTACCGTTTTTCACGACCACCAGAGTGGGAGTGCTCATGATATTGAAGGCCATGGCCAACTCACGCTGTTCGTCCACATCAACCTTTCCGACCTTGACATCAGGTATCTCTTCAGCGATCCTGTTGATGATAGGCGAAATCATCCGGCAGGGTCCGCACCAGTTGGCGAAAAAGTCCAGCAACACGGGCTTGTCGCTTTCCATGACTTCTCGCTGAAAATTGTCTTTAGTTATCTTAAGGACTGACATATATACGACCTCCTATACCAGAAAGAATTTTATCAGGATTTTGTACGCATAGTATACGACGTTCTTGCTTTGTTCTACCCTTGTAAATCCTGCTGAGGTTATTCCTTTTATTGTTCTGACTGCATTATATAGGGATTCTCTTTATAGTTCTGTGACAAACTCACGTTATTGCCGGATCTGGCTTTGCAGATAAGCTGGGTCATGGTTCCCATCGGACAGTATACACACCAGGATCGCGGCTTGAACAGGACCATGGTGAAAATGCCTAATATCGTTGATGTGAGCATTACGCTATAAAAACCAAAGGCGAATTGCGCAACCCATGGAGCGACAGCGGAACCGTGATATGCCCAATGCCATGGCAGCCTGAAGGTCCACAGAAGCGTTACTGTTTTGCTCAGTTCTCGAATGCCCGAAAGGACAAGCCAGGTGTTCCAAAGCATAACAATAAACATTGTCAGAAAGAATGTCAGAAAACCGTAGCGAAACCATCTGCTTTTAAGAAAACGGGGAGGATCCTTTTTGCGGGAGAAGCCGAAGCGACCGCCGAGCAGAGCGAAAAACTGTCCCCGGCCGCAATAGCGATTGCAGTAAGACTTGCTTCCGCCGACAACAGCTATGATCAGCGGTGTAAAGAAACACAAAAGTCCAAGCCAGGCAAACAGTATATTAAAAAGCCCGAGGAACAGATATAACAGTGAGACGATCCAAAGGTAGTCATACCAGCGCTTTTTCATAAAGGTACCTCCGATATCGCGATAACGGATGCCGGACATTCCCTCGCACATTTGCCACAGCCTATACATTTTTCGAAGTCCACCTCGGCAAATATGCCTTTTACGATATGTACTGCAGATTTAGGGCATACCTTCACACAACATCCGCAGGCTACACAGTATTCTCTGCCTACGGTCGCTTTTCTCACGCGTTTGGCCACTGTCTGCACAAAAGCACCTCCAAGGTTTGATACATAAATGATACTTAATAACTAGTCGACAGACAGTAACAAAGTCACATTGCATGCCAGTATGGCGGTAAAAAAGAGTTTCTTTCAAAACATATTCCGGCTTGATTTGATGATGCGATTTTTAATATCAAAATGCATCAATCAAAGCATGTCGGCATATAAAAAAAGCAAAGCTGCTGCAGTAAAGCTGTTGAATCCGCTTGAATCTTCCCAACTGTCAAAAATCGAAATAGTTGCAGAATATATCTGGACACACTGCCTCTATATTACTCAATTGATGTTGAAAAAAGCATTAGAAAGAGAAGACCCATTGGCTGTAATCCGGCCAATAGGTCTTTTTTTTTTATTCCGTGATAAGATTTCAAACCATCATGAAAAGACGGGAATTATTCCATAACACGCACTTCGAACTCGCAGTAAGGGTCGCCGTTTGCGCAGCATTTGACTTCTGTGACCTCTACGCGTTTGCCCAGCGGTAAACCTAAGCACCCTGCCGCAGTTCCGGCCTCGTACACACATATCTTCATACCGATGTTTGGTAAACCATAGCAGTCAGCGCACTCATAGTTGCGATAGACTGCAAAATCTTCTCTGCATTCCACTATTTCCTGTATAGCATAACCGTGCTCTTTTGCGATAGGCTGGTTGCTTTGCATGATTTCGGGAAGGGTTTTCCCGGTAAGATAGGGCGCGATGAACTTTTCGCCGAGGATCCTCGCAACTTCATACTGCATTTTCAACAGCTCGGGAAAGAGAAGAGCGGTGATCGTCTGGCGTTCCCTCATATAGAGGATCTGCATTTCATTGCCGAGTGTGGGGCGTATCGGTTGGTTGTTATTATACAGCGTATAGCATTCCTGCAGTTTATCAACAAGCTCCGGACTCCTGTCAATGACCTTGCACATATCAGCGTAGGTTTCCTTGCTGATCGGAAGGAATTTTGAAAGGATTTCATTGGCCTGCCTGAGGTTCTCCAACCCCTGATAAAGCTCTTTATTGATATATGACATACCGAAACTCCATTCCGTCTAATATTGCTTGTCAGGCTTTGCCCTTATTGTCAATAATGCGGGCTTACATCAATGCTATTAACATCTGGATAGCTATTTTGCGTTACAATGACTTCGTGCTCACACTTCTGCACGGTCGAAGGACTTGCCTGCCGCGGAAGGCCCGCGAGCGCGGTTTTTGACCAGGATCAGGACCAGAATAGTCAGAAGATACGGAAGCATCTGTACGATCTGGACCGGGAAGTTGTCACCCTGCAAACGGAACTGGGTGCTTTGCGCGATGCCGAATACCATACCTCCGCATAAAACGCCAAGCGGGTTCCAGCCGCCAAAGATGTTTACTGCCATGGCGATATATCCTCGCCCCGCAACCATGTCACGCGCGAATAACCCGATGTCGCCGATCGAGAGATATGCACCGCCGATACCTGCCAACGCTCCGCAGAGAAGCACAGCAGTGTACTGCATCTTTGTCACGTTGATCCCGGCGGAGTCCGCGGTTTTGGGACTTTCGCCAACAGTGCGAAGCCGGAGCCCCCATACTGTTTTGTATAGGAGGATCCAGAAACCTATTATCAGTAACACCATCAGGAAAAACAGCGGGGAAAGGTTTCCGAAGGCCTCTCCTATGAAAGGTATGTTTTTGAGAAATGTCAGCTGTACCGTTCCAAGACCCGCTACCGCGTCGGATTTTCCGCGGTTGTTCCAAATTGAGACAAGGAGAAGGGTCGTTATGCCGCTTGCCAGCAAATTGATCCCCAATCCGCTTATTATATGGCCGGTTTTGAACCTGATCGTCAATATGCCGTGCAGCAACGCGAACACCATGGCAAATGCCATCGCAAACAGCAGTCCTATCCATGCACTGCCGGTCAGGTAACTTGCGAGGACGCCTCCAAAGCTGCCTGCCAGCATCATGCCCTCAACACCGATATTGACGATACCTGACAGCTCGCATATCATGCAGGCCATTGCTCCGTATACGATGGGGATGGCTATCCGGATCGCACTGGAAAACAGGAC
>Ga0134102_1003211_pt1 | contig 9487 bp, 10 predicted proteins | sample 13_3_2metaG_FD_94447 | JGI IMG/M metagenome (GOLD analysis project Ga0134102, IMG submission 94447) | Switchgrass degrading microbial communities from high solid loading bioreactors in New Hampshire, USA - 13_49_3.3_201_A3 metaG | ecosystem: Engineered > Bioreactor > Semi-continuous > Anaerobic >...
CGGTTGATGCTTAAACAGCTTGATGGAATCTACCGGGTAATAACTAACCCTGGTTTTGCGAAATACAAATATATTTCGGTGACGCATCAGCCTTATACCCTTCGATGTCATGTTATATTTGGCATAAAGCTCTAAACTCACACGATCCAGATCCTCTTCATACGGTCTATTGGGTAGCCTCCAATTACTTAGATTGGCACCTTGCTGTTGAACTAAATACGATTTTAAATGTTCGATATCAGCGTAGTATTCGTTATAAAAATACTCCTTAATGCTGACGGGGAAAAGCTCTATCTCCGCATACCTGCATATTATAGCCTCTACACCATAGAAGTCGTATGGCGAGTAATTTCTTCTACCGAAAATCTCTTTCAAAGGGTAGACGTCAAAATGACCTACATATTCCTGTATAAAAATGCCTTCCTCCTTCAATTTCTTCACCAGAAATTCATTCATGTTTGGTCCGCGCTGGCTTAATATTACATCGAAGTAGTCATCGGGCAATTTTGCCACGTCATCGGGCGAAGTTGTGTCACCGTATATGAGTTTAACATTATCTAGGCAGTTATCCTTTGCAACCTTACTTGCATAAAGCAATAATTCTTCGTTGCAGTCTATTCCCCAGAATTCTTATCCCTGGGGCTAAAATTTCTCATCGTATGACCAGCACCACACCCTATATCAAGCATCTTACAATCAGATTTTGTATAAATACTAAGCAGCCTTTCAACTTCGTCACGAGGGCTTTCTCCATAGTATTCCGTCAAGCTTGGCTCCGCATCCGTTTTAAAACTGCTATACGCACCATACTTAAGCGCGATGTTATCATCTCTATTGTTGCACATATTTTCACCCCTAATTTATTTCCGGTTTATCAATCATTTCTACCTTTTATAGCATTCTTTTCTTAATAAAACGAATCTAATAATGTGCTATCAACATAGGCCCCCAAAAAAGAAAAACGCATTATCATGCTACCACAACGCAAAATACAGAGAATACTACATTTGGTTTCAATTTTATTCGAAAATGCTAAATACCCTGCTTTCCCCTGCTTGATACTGGCAAATGACCATTTGCAGGTTACTCATGTTCCAGTCCGGCGAACGAAGATATACAAATGAATCATCCAGCTCTACAATCGTATCGCTTATAATATAGTTCAAATCAAAGTATTTATCGTATTGTTCATTATAACCCGGTATCTCGATGACAACGGGCTTGAAAAGGTTCGTGGGTTGTTGTTTAACCTCTTTTATTTTTCCGGTCTTAATATCGTATTGATGGGTAAATGTGAACTCCCCATACATATCCTCATTTCCGATATAGATCGTCGTACCATCTTGAGATACGAAAGCCAGCATCGATGAAATGCCGTAAGGTTTAACGTCCTCATATGAAATTCTATCAGTAACTATTGAATCATGAATATTGTATACGATTACTCCAAATGTCCCCTGCATAATTGCAATGTCATTATCGGCATATAAAAGCCGCGGCATTTCTGCACCAATATTCATTTGTTCAATATCGGATAAATCCACCTTTATCTTTTTATTGTCGCTTTCTACAATTACACAACCAGCCATTAGGGCTATTAAAATAAGTGCTAATGACGCGATTAGGGCTGGTCTACTCCTAATAATCATGTCTTCATTTAACCTCCCCCCATCCAATCCATAATCACATTATTCTAGAAGCATTTCATAAAGGCTTCCATATTCTTACACAAACCATTATACACCATTCCCATAGCGTGCTCAATGCTCAAAGTCCCGTTTTTACTCCGGTAAGATCTACAACCTAAATCTCGTTTGATCCAAAATATTGTTCACAGTAGTGTAAGTTTTTCCCTGGTAAGACCTATAACCTAAGTAGCGACATCTATATCTCATAGGTTAAATTCCCAATAAAATTACTTACTTTTACTTTTCAGATATTCAACATACTCTTCCAAGCAAAAATTGTTTTCCTTCATTACTTTAGCGTGCTCCTTTCCCACATATCTAAAATGCCAGGGTTCATATTCAATTCCCGTAATCGACTCCTTATCCTTGGGGTATCTTAAAACGAATCCATATTTATGGCTATTTTCCACCAACCATTCAAAAGCCTTGCTCTTTTCAAATTCCATATTTACGTAATTAAAATCAACCGCCAGGCCCGTTTCGTGTTCGCTGGTGCCGGGCCTAGCTACCCTTTTGATCGCCAGTTTTTCCGCTTCTTCCCTGGTTTTACCTTCTTCAATATATTTTCTAACCTCGTCATTAAATAATTGTTCCTGGGTATCTCTATCCCTATATGTAGATTGCGGCCATATGGGCTGTCCCGTCATACGCCTGCAATCTTCTATGAGTTTCATAAGGTCATCTACAGCCCTGGAATCAAACATCCTGGTATCATCTATATTGGAAAGCTCAACCGAATACCCCTCCGGTATTGGGTTATCAGCGTTTACCAGCAATATGCGCCAATCATCGATACTCTCTTCAGCCTTCTGATACTGGTCCTTTTCCTTATTCCGTTGATTATCGGTAAAATCGTCTACTTGATCTATATATTGACCATCATTATGGGCCTCATTCGAAATTTTATCTATATGGAAATTGAGGAGTTTGATAATGAAATACCCCAATACCAAGATCAAAGTCATAAGAAATAACCTAAATCGGGCACGCCTTACCCTTATTTCTCGTATCTTGACCGTTTTTACTATTCTTTTGCCTTGTCTAACGCCCATCCTCAATCACCCTCTTGCAAGCACATTCTGTATTTCAGATGTTACATGACGATAAACATATATAAACTTGGCAAACAAAATCGTTAACGGATTCAGGTAAGTTGCCTGTGGAAATCCTTCATTTTTTCCTCAACCATATCCCAGCGGTCCATGCAGTGAAAAGTTATACACTCAAGATCACTTTCATTTTGTTCTTGGCTTTGATTATAATAAAGCATTCTGGATAACCAGTTTGTTAAATTGGCCAAATGCGACCTATAAACATAGAAGCCCAAAATATCGCTGTCCAGTTTTATGGGTTCTTCAAATTCTTCCACATACTTCTCCATAAAATAGTCAAAGTCCTCAAACATATAATGCCGCAAGTCCGCTTCCCGCGGCGCGATCATCGCTGATTCCCAATCTATTATGTAAAGGTTATTATGGCCATCTAACATCAGGTTTCCACCCCAAATATCCCCATGGGTTAAAACCATTTCTCTCGGCTGTTTACTTTTTACATTCTACGCAAACACGACAAAAAATCCGATCCTTCTACATATACTATTATATACCATCCACATAAGTATACTCCATACCTTTGCTTAAATTCCACCCACGATACCTCACCTACTGCTTTTGCCAGGCCTCCATATGTGAAAAGCTCTAGTGTAACGGTATTTTTTATGTTAAAATTAGTTTATCGGATCCATTAAATTCAATACGGCTTTGCATGCAAAATACCGAAATCCGATTTTCCAATAAAAATAAGCGGACGAATTTTTGTCATCAAACTGCAATTATAAAGAATAAGTCTGTAGTAAAATCAGATTTTGTTCTAGGGAAATAACAGAGAAGAAAGAAGGTATTTTCATGACCAAAACAAAAAAGAGGATGCTAATTATAATTCTGTCAATATTGTTGTTTATGCCATTTAGGTCTATATGCTATGCCAACGCTGCCGAACCCCCATCAATTTTGATTATCGTCTCAAATCCACCATCCGATTTGGAGATCAGCGTCAAATCGGGCGATACATATATAAAAGCCGATAAGGTTGATAAGGCTATGGAAAGATATTATACATTCTACTCCCGCCACTTAAGCGGGAGTGGCGACTACGTATTTAAAATTACCACCGGAAAAGACAGCTACGAAATAACTATAGAAAAGCCTCTTGAACAATACAATAACATCTATACGCTGAACCTGAAAAGCAGGACATTAACGCCCGGAAAGCTGCTGTCAAGATCAATCCTATTAGTTTCAACGCGCGTAATTTTGACATTGCTAATAGAAGCCATTATTTTCTGGCTGTTCGGGTTTAGGAGCAAAAATTACTGGACCGCTTTCCTTATAATAAATTTAATAACTCAGGGGATTTTAAATATTTGTATTAACGGGCTTGTTCCCATACAAAGCTATCTAATACTTAACCTCGTAGCTGGCGAAATATTGGTCCTTATAGCGGAAATGTACGCCTTTTTATCCGTTATAAAGGCGCATCGCTTGCGTACCATTCTTTACGTTATTACTGCTAACTTGATGAGCTTAATAACAGGGGGTTATATGATAACGGTACTGCCAATTTAATAAGCGTATGAAAAACACCCAAATTTACTGATTGCTGTTGTTACCCCACCGGAATTATAAAGAATGCGATATATCGTTATCCCCATTAAGCACTTCTGCGATAGATATAACATAATATATATTAGTGAAAGAGTTTCAATATTTTATCAATTGAATGCGAATAGAAAAAATAATTACACAATTGGAAAGGGGTGAAAACAGCATGTATAGCGATCGCCATTACCGCCATCGTCCTTATTACCCTGTTAGGCCTTTATGTCCCCCGTATGATTATCCCTACTGGATTGACATGCCGATATATGTTCAGGACCCATATAAAAAGGATATTACGTTGAAAGACCATGGTCCCGAACCTTTTGCGATCAATATTCATCATGCCGCATTGAAAAACAATAATTTCCGCCTTGCCTTGTGGACGGGAAAACATTTGCAGCTCACGTTGATGACTATCGGCGTAGGAGAAGATATAGGCCTGGAGATGCATCCTCATGTGGATCAATTTATACGCATCGAACAAGGCCACGGACTTGTCATGATGGGAGATGAAAAAGATAACTTGTATTACAAACAACGAGTATGCGCGGGTTATGCAATATTTATACCCGCGGGCAAATGGCACAACTTAATAAACATAGGCCGCATACCGCTAAAATTATACTCTATATACGCTCCTCCCGAACATCCGCGGGGAACGGTTCATAAAACAAAAAAAGATGCTCAACATCATCATGGATAATCAAGACTTTCATTCCTCTCATACCACCAAACACGTGGTTCGTATCTGAGAGCTAGCCAAGCTTGACCAAAAACTTGATTGCTTTTGAAAGATACCTCTATGATCTACGTTAAAAAACTCGCCTGTCCCACGTTCCGCGCAGCTATACCGCTTTAAGGCTGCGTGCAGGTCCTTTTTTGAAAGAAATTAATGCATTTATACCTGCTGGTATTTCATAATCACATGGGCCGTAGACAGCTTAGACTGCTCCGCAATGAAATAGGCCTTAAGTAAACCATTGAAAGATCTATTATACTCAAGACATACAGCTTTAATCCTTCGTTTCCCAATATTGAATTCCCTCTCAAACAATTTTTCATACGACTCTTGAGATATGATTCCTTCATCCACTATCAAAATTAGAGCGTCAATCTCCTCTCCATTAAGAGCTTGTATTTCCCATATTTTTTGTCGCGGAGAAAGATCTAAAATATCCCTTATTATTTCCCCGTCTCTTTTTATATATTGAGAATAGCTTGTGTCTTTATGCTGGACAACCTTATCATCAACCAATAAATCAATGTTTATAAGGCTATCAATCATTTTGTTGCTGTTAAACCCGAATTTTTCGTAGCTTTTACCCAACAGATTTCCCCAATAATCATTACCAAGGATGTTTCTTATAGTGCTCTCTATTTCATCCAGCTCCTCTAGACTTTCACAACTATCTTCTGTTAAACCGAACCTTATAATAATTTTTGCTCCGTAATCTGGTAAAACAATATATTCTTCAAATTTGACCAGACCATTAAAATGATCTTCAACCATCTTGGCCATATCAAGAACTTTCTTCTTCAAATCATCACTTAATGAGTATAATTCGCACATTATTCTTACTCCTTTACGCATTTTTGCACTTGGCTACAAATTTAGGTTTTAATGTGGAAGTCACTTTTGCCATACCAGCAAGTATCTCCAAAATAGCTTTCTCCTGATTTGTGCTGTCGGTATATGCTTGTTTGCCAGTGCCCTTATTTCATTCAACGTCATATATGTATCATGTCTGCCATGTCTTTCCCAAACCTCTCTTGCATGTTCATCGTCCTTTTTGAACCTGCCATTTTTTATTAAATTCATCAATACGTTGGGCAAAAAGGCACTTCCCCAAATAATATAATCGGCTAATGAATTTGCCTTTACAAGATCCAAAATAATGAGCTTTCCACCTTTTTTAAGTTTATCCTTTGCAAAATTCAAAAGCCATTCATAAGGCAAATGATGTGCTGTGGCTATCGTCACGATGGCATCAAGGCTATCGTTTTCAAACTCCATGTCTAGAATATTTGCGCAAATATACTCTATGTTTTTATTCCAATGCAAAACCTTTGCTTTCTCAATCATCTTATCTGCGAGGTCAACTGCTATTACCCTTTTAGATTTTTGTGATAGCAAAAATGAGAATTCCCCTTTGCCGCAACCAATTTCAAGGCAGGTCTCTACATTATCGGGTATAAGCTTCATAATTAGATTATGATAACAGTTATTATGATTCCATTTCGTATCATCAAGCTCAGCTATCTCATTAAAATCAGCTTTCACAATATCATAATTCTCCATATTTTATTCCTCCGCTTAATAAAATTATCCTTTCACACTCCTTGATATTGCTACCATTTTACTTTCATAAAGGCGTTTTGGCCTTGCCTTACAATAAAAGCAATTGGGCGTATTGCACTTTTCTTCCCGCTATTTATTATAATAGGCACAAAAATGGGATCGTATTTCCAGTATATCAAATTCCACCAAAATTCTGCCTTTAAAGAAAAAACCGTCTTTAAATAAAATGCCGGTAGTGACCGTTCAATCCTTTATTTAACAGAATTGATAAATGTCTACTAATCATATTGCCAACATTAATCTATAACCATAATTTAGCCAGGTTTTACTTATTTAGCTCTACCTTATATTTTCCATACAGCTTTTGAATGTATTCATTCATTGCTTGAGTTGATTTATTATAATCTAACCGCTCCTTGTCAGGAAGCTGTTGAAGTATCTTATTCCTTAACCGGTTTATTGACAACTCCTTCTTTATAGTGGGCTTCATATATTCGCAATATTCTTCCAAAGTCAATCCCATTCCTTCTGCAAACTTCATCATTTGTTCAACCATAATGACCAATTCTTGATTCTTGGCTAATTCCCCTTTACCATCGAGAATATCCTGATATAACTTCTTTTGCTCCTCAACCTGGCGTTCTACTTCCTCATCGGTAGCAGCACATCCCTGCTCCATGCTTTCGAGATACAACATCTCTTTTTCAATCAGTGTCTGCAATACCTCATCCTTTGTTTTGGGTTTGGGCTCCGCATAAGTCAAATGGTTTTGATCAAACGTTCCCTCTTGTTTATTCTTCTCAAGCTCTTCTTTTTGTAATTTATATAAGAAGTTTTGAAGAATAAAAGCGCGATCCAAATCGTGTTGCGTGATGTGCCTGCCATTAACGCTTGCAAGCACCTTGTTTTCTTTTTTATTAAGTATGCTCCTAATTTCCCTTCCTATTGAAAAGAATTCGTTATTGGCCAATGTAGATTGGATCATAAAGATTACCACAAGGATAACCAGCAATATTATAATCAAATACTTTTTATAACTAAATTTCTTCGGCAACATCTCAATACCTCCTAACGATATAACTTAGTTTACTATCTATATTATTCCAAATGATCTCCTGAGCGCATCCATGCGCATATAAGGGTACATATACTCTTCGGTATCAGATATACCTAATAAGCCACTAAAAAATGAATTTACTGGATTCCAATCACGTTAAGGAAGTTAAACAGTTACCTGGCTATAGGGATATTTGTTGGTGGAACTGAAATCAGCATATATATCACGTATATCACGCTTTATCTAGCTGTAACACTTGATGGTAAATTTTCGTGCGTATAAATGTGAACCAAAACTATTCACGCTCATTTGATCTAACCCTGAGTCCCTACCCTTTCTTACAATGCATTATAGCACAACTTCATTTCAATTTTAACACGGGTAAAATTAAAATTGTCCCGATAAATCTAAAAAACTCTATAGCAAACCGGACTCAACAAAACAGGGAAAGTTGAACTCCAGGCTTGATATATGTTATTGTAATTATATCGCCAGCAGGACATATATCCCGGTGATTTTACAGAAGAGAGGGTTTACAAATGAAGGATAAAAGAAAAAAGCGATGGGTTATTTGGGGAACCATGTTGATAGTGGTATTAATTTGGCTGAACAATACCAACATCTTTTATTCCAGCGAAGAAGGTTATAAATTCCTGGCCCATAGAGGACTGGCTCAGACCTTTAATGTTTCGCTTGCAGACTGGGATACAAACACAGCTGCAATGATACATGAACCGGAACATCCGTATTTGGAGAACACCATTCCTTCCATGCAAGCGGCTTTTGATCTGGGTGCGGACGTGGTGGAACTGGATATCCAGCTCACAAAGGACAATAAGCTGGCCGTATTTCACGACTTTACATTGGAATATCGGACTAACGGGAAAGGCAAAGTTAGCGATTACACCATGGCCGAACTCAAGAAGCTAGACGTCGGATACGGATACACGGCCGATAACGGTCGTACCTATCCTTTTAGAGGCAAAGGAATCGGGCTAATGCCTGAACTGAGCGAAGTTTTTTCTGCTTTTCCGGACAAGGAACTGTTAATCCATGCCAAAGACGGCAATATTAAAACTTTTGAAGTTCTGTGGAATGATTATTTAAGCACAATTACAGAAGAGCGACTGGCGCAAATAACCGTCTATGGGGATGACGCAGGGATAGAATATCTGAGAAAGCAGAGCCCCTCTCTTCGCTTATTGTCCATGAAAATGATGAAATCCGCCCTGCTTAAATATGAATTGATCGGTTTTACAGGGTATATTCCAAAGGAGCTCCATAATATGGAGTTACACCTTCCGCTAAAATATGCAATGTTCCTCTGGGGATGGCCCAATAAATTTGTCAAGCGGATGGAAGCGGTCAACACACGGGTGGTTATAGTAGCGGGAGACGGAAAATGGTCGGAAGGCTTTGATACGGTAGAAAGCCTTATAGCCATACCCAAGGGCTACAGCGGTTATGTTTGGACAAATAGAATCGATAAAGTCAAAAAGAAATAGCTGATCATGATGATACCGAATGCTTCAAATTAAAGCCATGATGGGCGTTTTTGTCCTATGTAAGACCATGGATTTGCGACAGTATTGCAGGCAGCAAAACGCGCCAGGCCTACGGCCGGTTCTCCTTCCACGCGGATTGCATTTTCGCCTCTCGTGGGGAGTTCTGCCTTAAACTCACCCCAAAGGGCGTCGCTCCTAACCGCCCCGCCGCCAAAAACTATCCCGGGAGGTTCACAGCCTTTCAAATGCTCCATGAAAACATTTTTGATCTGAATTACGGA
>Ga0134102_1003221_pt1 | contig 9457 bp, 7 predicted proteins | sample 13_3_2metaG_FD_94447 | JGI IMG/M metagenome (GOLD analysis project Ga0134102, IMG submission 94447) | Switchgrass degrading microbial communities from high solid loading bioreactors in New Hampshire, USA - 13_49_3.3_201_A3 metaG | ecosystem: Engineered > Bioreactor > Semi-continuous > Anaerobic >...
AAGACTTTCTTTCACCTGCTGCTTTAATTTATCAAACTCTATTTTAATGTTCCTTTCCCTGTCAATGTTTTTTTTGATTTTAAATAACGTATCGGTCAGTTCCTGTTCATTTACGGGTTTTAGTATGTAATTATAAACACCGAGCTGGACTGCCTGCTTTGCATACAGAAACTCGCTATGACCTGTCAATATTATTATTTTACACGCCCGTTCCGCCTTCCTGATTTCCTGTACAAAATCCAAACCGTCCATAATGGGCATATTGATATCAACAAGAATAATGTCGGGTTTCAGCTCGTCCAGTTTCTCAAGGGCTTCCCTGCCGTTTTTAGCCTCACCGCATATGATAAAGCCTAGTTCGTTCCACCGGAGAGATACCTTTAATGCCTCTCTGAAATAATATTCATCATCAACAATCATTACCCTCAACATACTTACTCCTTTACTGCAATAGCCGGCAAAACAACTGTTACTTTAGTATATTCATTAACCTTGCTGTCAATGGAAATGCCATACTGAGCCCCGTACAGGAGCTTTAACCTGGAATTTACACTATACAGTCCAAAATCAGAATTATGGGAATTAGTCCTTTGAAGAACCCTGACTATTAATTCTTCGCTCATTCCCACGCCATTATCAATTACTTCAATTTTTATGGTATCATTTTCACGATATCCTTTTACCGTTAAAAAACCTTTATCTGTTTTCTGTTTAAGGCCATGATAAATGGAATTTTCCACAAGGGGCTGCAAAGTCAGTTTTGGAATCTGAAACTGGTAAATTGAATCGTCAACTTCCACCTTATAGTCCAGGTATTCTATATAGCGAAATTTCTGAATGGACAAGTAGTTTTCTATAAGGCGTATTTCTTCTTTTATGGAAATGATATCATTACCTTTGCTTAATGAGATTCTGTAAAAATCTGCAAGATTTTTTGCCGTAACCATAGCCTTATCCTTCATGTCCAGTTTAATAAATGAAATTATTGTCTCTATAGTATTATACAGAAAATGGGGTTTGATTTGAGACTGAAGCAGTTTGAATTCACTTTCCCTTTTTTGCTTCTGTTCGATATATACCTGATCCAGCAGCTGATTAACCCTGTCCATAAGACTGTTAAACCCTTCACCCAGCATACCTATCTCATCTTTTGAGGTAAAATTTGCCCTTAATTTCAAATTCCCCGACTTAATTTCCCCCATAATTCTGACCAGTTTCATTATTGGTTTGGAAATCTTATATGACAATATATACGATGCAGCAAAAGCGAAAAACAGGCAAATAATACCAAACACCAGAATGAGTTTTGTAATTCCCCTGTTCTCATATGTTATCTCATCCAGCGGTATAATGCTGATAATCTTCCAGTTCAGCCTGTCAAAATTTATGGCTGTAACCAGTGTTTTAACCCCGTCTATGTTATTAATAATGCTGTATATATCGGGCATCTCATCTAATTTTTGATTTCCCAGGTACTTCTTCTGATCGAAAACCTGGTATAATTCGTCTTTATTCTGGGTGGAAATAATAATTTTTTCATCATTGACGATGTAAAACCTGTCATTCTCGTTAATGATGTTGTCTAAATACATCGACGCCAGATCCTTTTCTTTCAGATAAAGAACCGCTATTCCAAGATAATGCCCTGTATCAAAATCAATAATAGGCTTTGCAATGGGGAATACATCTTCTTCCCCTCCGTACTTAAATCTTATTCTGATTAATCCCAGCCAGGTGGGCGTCTTTTTCTGCCTTATTGCAGATATTACATCGCTGTTAAAATATTGTCTTATACTGGAATTATCCACATAACCCACATCAAATATGTGGCCTTCGGTTGATATAATACTTGTTGCTGCAATATGGGTTATAGGCTCAGTCACATTGCTTGATACAATGGATAAGGTTTTTTCAAGTTCGAGATTGTCAAGGGAATCCAATTGATTATTGTTTATGCGCTGAAGCTGATTTTGAAGCCTGCTGTCTATAGAAAGAATTCTTACATAATTTTCAGAATTGTTTACCAGATTCAGAAGGCTCTTTTCAATTAAGGCCAGTTCCCTTCCGGCGTTTTTCACCGCCTTTTCCACAATGGCCCGGTTGGATATTTTAATTGTCAGAAATGCAAATATCGATAAAGAAACCAAAAGAATCCCTGCGCAGAAGATAAATATTTTATTCCTTATCGACACATTATTAAATAATTCACTTAGGCCATGCTTGTTTTTTTCTTCACTCATACACCAGTTCCCAAAAAACGGTAAATCTTGTTGTATGTAAAGCTAAATATACTTTTATGTAACCATATTATATCATACCGCGGATAATTTGGAATAAAAAAATACCCCTTCAGTAGTTGAAGGGGTCAGCTCTGCCAATTTATATTATTTTCCATACAGTTCCTCAAAGTATTTTGTACGTTCTTCAATGATGGTTTTAATACCTACTTTCTCCAGTTCAGCCATGTATTTATCGTAAGTTGCATCAAATTCTGCTACAGGACAAGTAACACATTGAACGGTATATTCATCCCTTACAAGCCCTATATCTGTTATCAAATCGGGCGTGGAAGGAGATGTATATGTAGTATCATTGATAATCTTACCGACCAGGGAATTTCTGTAATTATCTATAACATGCTGCTCATAGCCGGGGGCTTCTTTTGCGGTACAAGCTATAAAGTCATCAACAGTGGCAAAATAACCTTGATTTCCTGTTAAGAACAGGTCTGTGCGAATCCAGTCTTTATCCCTGCTGTTATACTCTGCATCAATTACAACAGGCACACCGTTCGCATCATAATTAAAGTGTTCACCTTCAAATCCATGATACAAAGCAAATCCGCCTTCCTTGGTACACAGCCAGTCCAGGTAAGTCATACAGGCTTCGACTGTTTCTGCTTTCGCTGTCTTCGGGCAGAAATTAATTAGTCCACCCAAGGCATAGCCTGCACTATATTGATTGCCATCATTCACATTCTTAAGGGCAGGAATAGAAATAATATCGGCGCCAGGTACATTTTCCTGCAAAGTTTTCAATAAAGAACCTCTAAGTACGTCAACACTGCCGTTTACAGCATATTCAAAAAAGGCGACTGTACCTGTAGCGATATAGCTTTTGAAGTTATCTTCAGACATTGTATAGTATTCCTGGTTCATTAATCCTGCATTGTACAGTTTATTCATAAAACGATAGTATTCGCGGTTACCTGGATCATAGTAGTCGGCAAAGGCATCATCCCCATTGGCTATAGCGGCTTTTACAGGATCAGAAGCCAGCTGGGAAAAGGCCAGTTTCATATTCCACGAGTTCCATACAATGGCACCAATTACGTCCTTCCTGCCATCGGGATTATTGTATACCATTTTGTATATTGTATCATAAAGCTCATCGGTAGTTTTAGGTATCTGTAACCCCAGTTTGTCAAGCCAGTCTTTACGGATAAATAAATTTGACTTTGATGTTACCGCCCTTTTGGCTACAATACCATATAACTGGTTTTTCGCATTTCTGCCGATATTAATTACATCTTCGCCAAGATATTTTTTCATATTCAGGGCTTGATCATGACCGTCAATGAATTCGGATAAATCCCATGTACCACCCTGGTTAAAATATGATTCCGCATGAGCATATGTATATGTCAGCGTAATATCCGGCGCAGTCCCCGAAGCCATCATAGCCTGCATTTTTGTAACCTCATCCCATCTTGGAACTGGTACAAACTCAACAGTAATCCCCACTTTATTCATCTGCTGATTAACATAATCAACCCATTTATTTTTTGTTATTGTAGACCCTTCAGGTGCATTGCTGCGATCAAATAACTCAACAGTAATTTTTACGTTATTAAACTTTTTTGATCCATAGGTTGTCTGATACTTACTGGAACCATTGCTTTGATTCCCGCTCCCGCTATTTGAACCGGTCTGCGCATTGGTGTCCTTCATCTGCACATTAGCATCCTTACTGCATCCGCTTAATCCAAGAATGATTAAGGATATAGCCAATATGCATACAAAAAGTTTCTTTTTCATAGTAAAATTCTCCTTTCTTATTTATGAATGGTTATTAACCTTTAATAGAGCCTATCATGACGCCTTTAACAAAATACTTCTGAAGCCATGGGTATACCACAATAATAGGAATTGTTGATACCGCTACAGTAGCCATTTTTAAAGACTGGGACATAACCTCTGTACCAATTCCCTCAAGGTTGGTCCTGCCTGAAGTATTTAATTCCTCACCAAACAGCAAACTCCGTAATCGCAATTGCAGGGTATATTTATCAGGATCCTGAATATATAGCAATGCATCGAAATATGAATTCCAGTATCCTACTGCATAGAACAATGATATCGTAGCAATAATGGGAAGAGATAGCGGCAGTACAATTTTCACCAGTACCTGAAGTTCAGAAGCACCATCTATTATTGCCGCTTCTTCAAGGCTTTTCGGGATCTCCCGAAAGAAAGTTCTCATCACGATAAAGTTAAATACATTGATTGCCTGTGGAATAAAAAGTGCACCCAGGGTATCAAACAAACCCAGCCCTTTTACAACTAAAAATGTTGGTATAATACCACCATTAAAATACATTGTAAACAGGATTAAACCCGTAAAAAACGTTTTACCGGGAAGATAACTTTTAGAAAGTGCATATGAAGCAAAAACTGTCAGCACTAAACTTGTGGCTGTTCCCATCAGCGTAACAAGAGCCGTTGTTCTCATGGAAACCCAAATCTGTGTTCTTCCTAAAATTTGCTTATAGGCCAGCAGGTTAAAATCAATCGGATAAAAGGTGACTTTCCCGGAAAGAACTGCATTATATCCACTTAATGAATATGCAATCACATTTAGAAAAGGATACAGGCATATGAATACAAGAATTACGAGTGTAACATACAGGATAACAGAACCTATTGTAATTTTCCTGTTTCTAACAAGCCTCACATTCATTTCATTACCCTCCGCTTATTTTTATATGATTCCGTCTTCACCAATCATTTTGGCAAACTTATCCGCAGCTAACAATATAATGATATTTACAACTGACTGAAACAGGCCTATTGCTGTAGCTTCACTGAACTTCGCATTCTCAATACCCAGCCGGTAAACATATGTACTGATGACCTGAGAAACCGACATTACTTTGTCGTTTCCCAGAAGTAATGGTGCATCTAATCCAATAGTCATCATTTTTGATAATTGAAGTATTAGCATGACAACCACTACAGACTTAATTGACGGAAGTGTAATATATATAAGACGCTGGAATTTGGTAGCACCATCCAAATAGGCAGCTTCATACAGGGTTTCATCTACTCCTGACAGGGCTGCAAGGTATATAATTGTCCCCCAGCCTACCTCCTTCCATACATTACATACAACATAAGTAAAGATCCACCATCTGTTATCACTAAGGAAAGGAATGGGGTCAGCCCCGAGGGATTTGAGAATCTGGTTTATTGTCCCTCCCTGCTGCGTAAACAGATTTGTAGCAATACCAGCAACAACAACCCACGAAACAAAGTGAGGCAAATATAAAATTGATTGTGCCAGTTTTTTAAAGCCGGCATGGGTTACTTCATTAAGCATTAATGATAGAATAATTGTCAGCGGAAAATATGCGATTAATGTTGAAAAGTTTAAAACTAATGTATTTTTTATAGAACGCCAGAAGTTCTCACTTGCAAATATTTTCCTGAACACATCAAGACCGCACCATGGACTGCCAAATACCCCCCTGAATATATTGTAATTTTTAAAAGCTATGGTAACCCCATACATTGGTATATACTTAAAAATGACATAGTATGCTAATACGGGAATAAGCATTAAGTACAATACCCTGCAGTTCCATATATTCCTAAGCAGGTATGTATAGTTTTTTTTGGATTTTTTTGCTTTTCTTATAAATATCAAAGATTCCTATATGGCAGTACTTTCATCCGACAGGACCAATCTGGGCGAGTGCTTTTATAACGTTTTTCCACGCACAAGCAATGTACTTAAATTGAATGAACAGCAAATCACAGAGTACATAATTATTGCGCATCGCCTTAGCCAGGAACTCGAATCCAGTGAATATGGAAGCGATATCCTGGTGGATTCATATATAAAGCAAATTCTCATCATGATTAATCGTATCTCAAGAAATCAAAAAAATGAAGGCGTAAATAACATAATGCCCTCTCTGGTTTCCAATACCATTGCTTATATTGAGCAAAATATAACCGGAGAAATCTCACTGGATATTCTGTCGGATTGTTTCCATCATAATGGTACATATATCAGCAGGTGCTTTAAAAATATTACAGGCATATCACTTCAGCAATATATTATCCAAAAGAGAATAACACTTGCAAAAAAATACCTTTTCGAAGGATGCAGCCCCAAAGATGCCTGCTTTTTATCCGGTTTTAATGATTACTCTAATTTTTCAAGAACCTTTAAAAAGCAAACCGGTATGTCCCCCAGAGAATTTCAATACATGAGTAATAACAGAATTCCGGCCCTTAAAGCCTGAAGTTTACCGCTGCCTTATACACAAGGTTTTATGACTGAAATATCCACCGTTTTTACGTTCTTATATGTTTTATTACCATTCTCCGTATTTATACAGGATACTTTGATAAAAAAAAGTTGCCCCAAAATGAGTAACCAGATAAACCTTGGGGCACCCTTATTTGAAATTGCGTTTGAATTCTAACTCAATATTGCTATTCCATTGTTAATAACACAACCGACTTTGACGGCAGTGAAATACCAATCTCGCCGTTTTGCAGGCTGAACCCGCTGAATGGCTCAGGTTTTACTGAATAAGGATTATCAAATGTATTATGCGCATTCATGTCACCGGCTGTCAGGATTTTTCCGCTTATCTTACTGTAATTGCCGTTTATCAGTTTGCATGATATGTTCTCACCTTCATTTGGATGCAGGTTGCACAATGTGATGTGTAATTTATTTTCCTTGTCAACCGAAGCCGATGCACTGATTCGGGGAATGGATTGCCCGTCCAGGGTATAATCTCCGCAATCCAAATATAAGGAAACAAGTTCTGCATCCTGATGCACTTTATATATGTCAAATACATGGTATGTCGGTGTTTTTATAATTTTTTCCCCCTCTGTCAGAATTACGGCCTGCAGTACATTAACAGTCTGTGCAAGATTTGCCATCTGAACCCTGTCACAATGATTGTTAAAGATATTCAGATGGATTCCGGCCACCAAGGCATCCCGAAGTGTATTCTGCTGATACAGAAAAGCCGGATTCGTACCTGGTTCTACATCAAACCATGTTCCCCATTCATCAACAATTAAACCCACACGTTTATCGGGGTCATATTGATCCATTATGCTCGAATGCTTAATAATCAACTCTTCCATATAAAGCGCATTTTGCATAACAGAGAACCATTCATTCTCTGTAAAGTTCGTTGCAGACCCTTTAACTGACCAGTCCTTTGACGTTCTGGTATAATAATGCAGACTCAAACCCTCAGATTTCCTGCTTCCCTCATCAGAACCTCTGTCCAGTGGTAGTCATCGACCGATGCACCACCTGCTATCCTGTATATTTTGTTATCGCCATAATTCCTGATATATGTTGCGTATCTGCGGTATTCGTCTGCATAGTATTCGGCGCGCATATTTCCGCCACAGCCCCAGTTTTCATTACCCACACCAAAATATGTCAGCTTCCATGGTTCTGCTCTGCCATTCTTTTTTCTAAGATCGGTCATGGGTGATTTCCCGTCAAAGGTTATATATTCAACCCATTGCTGCATTTCCAGAACTGTACCGCTTCCCAGGTTTCCACAAATATATGGTTCAGCTCCGATTAACTCACAAAGTCTCATAAATTCATGCGTTCCAAAGTGATTATTTTCAACCACGCCTCCCCAATGTGTATTAATCATGCTGGGACGCTGCTCATAGGGGCCAATTCCATCCATCCAATGGTATGTATCTGCAAAGCAGCCTCCCGGCCACCGCAACACAGGGGCTTTAATATCCCTCAAAGCCTGAATTACATCGTTTCGGATGCCATCAGTATTTGGTATCTTTGATTCTTTTCCTACCCATATTCCTTCATAAATACATCTTCACAGGTGTTCTGCAAAATGTCCGTAGATATTTCTGTTTATTTTGCCGATTCTTCTGGCCGTATTCAATATAATTGTTCCCATCGCTCATCCTTCTTTCTTTTTTTATCATTATCAGTAAGCTCCTGATCTGTTTGAATTTATCTGCCCAAACTGTCTTACCCGGAATGCCGGATCGGGAAATAAACGCTATATTTCTCGTAACCAACTTCATACAGGTGGATGGCTGCGCTATTACAACTTGTTTTTCTTCATTTATGCAAATCCCTGCTGATTTTGCCATTCTTACTGAGTATTCCTGGTAACAGTTTCACCGGGTCATATGCCAAACAGCTATAAATAAATTTACTCATTTAACTACTGCTCCGAATCTTATACCAAACTGCCAGCTATATAAAAATCCCACGTCTTTCCCGGAATTTAAAGACAGCTCCCGGTTCTTTATCTAAAATTCAAATTGTTAACCTGTCAATTGACTAAACAAATATCCAGTATGTTAAAATTTCTGTGGTCTGTGCTCACTTACGGTAATGAATTGAGGGATTTATTGTTATACAATGGCTGTCAGCATAAGGTAAAGGACGCTAAACTTGCACTCCCCGAACCTGTATATGTAAAATACAATGCATGAATTCCATCGGGAATTGAAATATCTGCAGAATATTCCTTCCATATGTTCGAGAATTCGACGGGTATTCTTCCCAGCACTTCACCATTCCACGATGTTTTGACTTCAAAAGCACCGCGGCAATACCCGCGTACCTTAATTTTAACTGATTTTATGCCCCTGCAGTCAAAATACTTAAACCCTGCCGTTGCCGAGTCTTTCATATTTGCTATATAGCCTATCTCTTCATCCCCGTCTTTACCGTCCTGGGTAATCTTGGGAAATTGGTTGTTCATCCAGGAACCTGTGAAATCGGTATAAATGGATTCTTCCCTGCAGAATAAGTTGCATGCAAGATATGCCGGATATTCCCCTCTTCCGGCCAACGGCTCATCTTTAGAACCGCAGGATGTCATCTCAACCTGTGGAATTGAGCCATCATCATTAATCTTAATTTTCTCCATGCAGCCCTGCCTGCTGAAATTTGTCCCGTTTGTATGTCTATGATAAAAGATATACCACTGGCCATTAATTTCAACAATGCTGCCGTGGTTGTTCCCTCCATAAAACATAGGCTTTTCTGCAGGTTTATATGTATCTATATGCAGATCACAGTTGCTTACTATTACTCCACCGTACTGAAAACCCCCTGTTGGATTTTTGCTTGTAGCATAGCACAGTTCATGCATAGCGACTGAAGAATATATAAAATAATATGTGTCTCCTTTTTTTCTAAT